>Ga0209692_10000130_pt1 | contig 249754 bp, 202 predicted proteins | sample tdDd472_FD_187129 | JGI IMG/M metagenome (GOLD analysis project Ga0209692, IMG submission 187129) | Marine sediment microbial communities from the Atlantic coast under amendment with organic carbon and nitrate - tdDd47.2 (SPAdes)... | ecosystem: Environmental > Aquatic > Marine > Coastal >... | reverse complement strand
GAAGAAGGCCACTCGCAAGAAGGCCACCCGGAAGAAGGTCGCCAAGAAGGCCACCAAGAAGAAGGCCACTCGCAAGAAGGCCACCCGGAAGAAGGCCGCCAAGAAGACCACCAAGAAGAAGGCCACTCGCAAGAAGGCCACCCGGAAGAAGACCGCCAAGAAGGCCACCAAGAAGAAGGCCACCCGCAAGAAGGCCGCCAAGAAGGCCACTCGCAAGAAGGCGACCCGCAAGAAGTCCACTCGCCGCAAGGCCGCCAAGAAGGGCGCCGTCGGCTGAGCGACAGCTTGACCAGGAACTCTCGCGGGGTCGGCTCATGCCGGCCCCGCGTCACGTTTTGGCCGAGCGCGTTGCACACCGGACCAACACACGCCACACTCTGGCATGAGCTCCACTCCAGCCGAGGCCGTCCGCTCGCTCCGCGCCGCCGCACAGGGACACCTGCTCGCAGACGCCGATACCGTGCGCCCCGTCCGGTGGGTCGTCGACCGGCGACGCGGCCATCTGGTCTTCCCCATCCCCGGCGATCTCGAAGACCTCGTTGAAGCACAGCTCCTCATCCCCGAAGAGCACGACCCCAGGATCGCAGCGTTGCTCGCGATCGAGACCACCGACACGCCCCCCGCCGCCGCGGAGATCCGGCACGAGGTCTACCACGGCGCGGCCCGCGAGGCCCGGTGGGCCATCGCCACGATCGAAGCGCTCCGCTACCACGGCGAGGCGTTCGACAGCGACGCCCTCGAGCTGATCGACCCGCTCGCCGAGCACGAGCCCGCGCTCTGCCGAAGCCTCAACGCCGACCCCGCGCGGCTCGTCGAGATCTGCCGACACAACGCCGGCGCCCGCGTGCCCAAACCCGTCGCCGTCGGCGTCGATCCAGACGGCATCGACGTGCGCGCGCGATTCGGCATCGTCCGGGTCGAGTTCCCCGAGCGTGTCTCCACGCTCGAAGAGGCCAGCGACGCCATCGCCAGACTCACCGCCGGGGCAAAGGCGTGAACCACGCCGCCACGTCTCTCCCGACAGCCCTGCGGGAAGCCCACGCCCACCTCTATCAGCTCGGACGCTCGCAGCAGATGCTCGAGCTCTCCACCTGCAGCTCCGCCTCCGACCTGCTCGAGATGTTCGCCGATCGCGCCGGGCGATCGACAGACGCCATCTGCCTGCTCGGCCAGGGTGCGAGGCCCGAGAGCTGGGACCACCCCGCCTGGCCCGATCTTGACGCCTTCGACAAGGCAACCGGCGACGTGCCGGCGCTCGCGTGGTGCTTTGACTACCACGCGCTGCTGGCCAACTCCGCCATGCTCGCGCTCGCCGGGATCGACCACACCACGCCGAACCCGCCCGGCGGGATCATCCAACGCTCGCCCGACGGCAAACCCACCGGAGCGGTCTACGAATCCGCAGCCCTCCTGGTCTGGAACGCTGCGCCCGAGCCGCCGGCCGAGCACCGACCCCGCATCCTGGCCGCCGCACTCGAAGCACTCGGACGGTTCAGAGAGATCCACGACCTCAAGGCTCAGCCCTGGCTCGGACCGGTGCTCAGCACCGTGCTGCGGTCCTGCACGCGCGAGACCAGCGTGGTGCTCTTCCCCCTCGTCGAAGACCTCGACGAGACGCTCGCCACCCGGCGCGAGTGGGAATCTGACCAGCTCAGACTCGGCGGGGCCAAGATCTTCGTCGACGGCACACTCAACTCACGCACCGCGTGGATGCTCCACCCCTTCGCCGACGGTCGGCCCGATCACCCCCGCGGCACACCGATGATGTCGCCGCAGCAGATCGAGGACGCCGTCCGCCGGTGCGACGCCGCCGGCCTGCCTCTGGCCGCCCACGCGATCGGCGACGGCGCGGTGCGGGCCGTGCTCGACGCCATCGAGACCGTTCGCCCCAAGACGCCCGGCTTCCGCATCGAGCACGCCGAGATCATCGACGAGGCCGATGTGCCGCGATTCGCCCAGCTCGGCGTGATCGCCAGCGTGCAGCCGTGCCATCTGCTCACCGATATCGAGGCGCTGCGCACCGCCCTGCCACACCGGCTCGACCGCGTCCTGCCGCTCCGCGAGCTCATCGACGCCGGGTGCGTGCCGGGCATTTCGCTGATCTTCGGCTCGGATGTCCCGATCGTCAGGTCGGACCCGGAGGACTCGATCCTCGCAGCCACCGCGCGTCGGCGCGCGAAAATGCCCGCGACCGAAGCGGTCGCTCCGCAACACGCCATCAGCGAGGCCGAGGCCTGGCGGTGCTTCCGGAGTGACGCTGCGGGCTGACCGACGGTCGAGCCCGACGCGGTCAGCCCTTGTCCCGCCGCCACAGCCGCCAGACGTGCCAGACCTGCGCGAAGACGCCCGGGATGCGAGCCACTCGCCAGCCTCCGGAAAAGCCCTTCGGCAGAGCGTCACGCTCTGACTGCGCCTTGGCGCTCCGGGCCAGCGTCTCCCCCATCAGGCGCGACGGGTCGGCCGAGCGGCCGGAGACCTTCTCATACAGCTTCGGATCGATGACCATGAGGTGTCCTCCTCACCGCAGCCGGCGGAGGCGCCGCCGCGGCTCGCACGCAGCCTACCTCAGGACATCCGCCCCCTCAAGAGCCACGTACAATGCCTGTGATGCCCTCAAACTGATGGGGCTCTCGGGAGGTTGACCATGCGAGCAGATATCCGGTACACCGACGTGATCGACGGCGCAGAGTTTGCCAGGGCCCAGGCCGCAGCCGACCGGGCGGCCTTCCAGCACGCCGACGAGATCGACCCCGAAACCTTCTACTGCACGCAGCACTTCGACCGCTACACCCAGGAAGACCACGAAGTGTGGGCCACCCTCGTGGACCGCCGCATGGAGTTGCTCGAGGATCAGGCCTCCGAGGTGTTCCTCACCGGCGTCCGCCAGCTCGGTCTCGACGAGGACCACGTGCCCAAGGTCGCCTACGTCAACTCGCGGCTGGCGGAGTTGACCGGCTGGCAGAGCCGGCCGGTGCCGGGATACCTGCCCGCCAAGGCCTTCTTTGCCTGTCTTGCCAAACGGCAGTTTCCGACGACGATCGTGATCCGTCCGAGGGAGAAGCTCGAGTATCTGCCCGAGCCGGACATCTTCCACGACGTCTTCGGCCACGTGCCTCTGCACGGAGACCCGGTCTTCGCCGAGTTCCTCCAGACCTACGGCAAGGCCGCCCTGCTCTGCGACGACCCCTACCACATCGAACGCCTCGGCCGCCTGTTCTGGTTCACCGTCGAGTTCGGGCTCATCCGCGAACGCGGCAAGGTCAAGCTCTACGGCTCGGGCCTGATCTCCAGCATCGGCGAGAGCCTCCACGCCCTCGAGAGCGACGATGTGGACCGCCGCCCCTTCGATATGGACCGCGTCTGCGACACCCCCTTCGAGATCGACCACTACCAGCCCGTCCTCTACGTGCTGGAGAGCTTTGAGGAACTCCGCGACTCGATGAACGACTACGCCGAGCAGGTGCTGGGCAAAGAAGCACTCGTCTCGGCCTGAGAGCACCCCTCACCCCGCAAATACCCGCTGGCGGGACCTGTGCGAGGCTTGCCCTCCCCCCTGACGCCCCGAATACTTCCCCGCGGCGATTCCTCGGCATGGGTCGGCTGCGGGCGCTCGGGAGGCACCCGCGGGCGAAGGGGCCGGGCGAGCAGACGTCAGCGATCGCACCCGCCCCGGGTCCAGTTGTCCACGGGGCGCCATGACCGGATACCGACCCATGACAAGGCTTGCACAACCCAGCACGGGCGAGGCTGTCGCGCCGACCGAAACCGATTCCGCCTCCGAGGGCTGGGCCGCGTCCGATGCGCTGCAGCTCTACGGCATCCCCTCGTGGGGCGGGGGCTACTTCGGGATCAACGAGCTCGGCCACCTGGTCGTCCAGCCCGAGCAGGACCCCGGACGCCAGATCGACCTCCACGAACTCATCGAGGGCCTCGCCGAGCGCGACATCGGCACGCCGGTGATGATCCGGTGCACCGACGTGCTGCGCCACCGGCTCCGCGAGATCCGCAAAGCGTTCAACAACGCCATCGCCGACCACAACTACCGGGGCACCTACTCCTGTGTCTATCCGATCAAGGTCAACCAGCAGCGGCACCTGTGCGAAGACCTCCGCGACGCCGCGGCCGACCTCGGCTTCGGGTTCGAGGCCGGCAGCAAGCCGGAGCTTCTCGCGGTCATGGCTCTCACCGAGGGCCTGCCCGAGATGCCCATCGTCTGCAACGGCTTCAAGGACTCGGAGTTCATCGAGACCGTGATCCTCGCCGGCAAGCTCGGCCGCCACGTCATCCCCGTCGTCGAGCGTTTCAGCGACCTCGAGCTGATCGTCAAGCACGCCAAGGCCTACGGCGTTCGCCCCCGTATCGGCGTCCGCACCAAGCCCAGCGCCAAGGGCGTCGGCCGCTGGGAGAGCTCCGCCGGGATGCGCTCCAAGTTCGGCCTCACCGCCACCGAGCTGCTCCACGCCGTCGAGTTCCTCAAGTCGCACGACATGGCCGACTGCCTCAACATGATCCACTTCCACATCGGGAGCCAGGTCGGCGACATCCGGCGGATCAAGGCGGCGGTCAACGAGCTGGCCCACATCTACTGCGAGCTGACCAAGCTCGGGGCCGGGCTCGACACGATCGACGTCGGCGGCGGCATGGGCATCGACTACGACGGCAGCCTCTCCAACAGCCCCTCCAGCGTCAACTACACCGTGGACGAGTACGCCGCGGACATCGTCTACCGCATCAAGAGCGCCTGCGAGGCCAACCACATCGAGCACCCCCGCATCTTCTCAGAGTCCGGCCGCGCGATGGTGAGCCACTGCTCGATGCTGGTCTTCGACGTGCTGGGCGCCAGCACCTTCCCGACTGACGCCAACGCCGAATCGGTCAAGGCGTTGCTCAAGGCCGAGGGCGAGCGCCCCCAGCCCGTGCTCGAGCTGATCGACGCCTACGAGGCGATCGAGCGCCCCCGCGTCAACCTCGTCGAGATTTACCACGACGCGGTCCAGGCGATCGACGAGGCGATGAACCTCTTCAACCTCGGCTACCTCAGCCTCCCCATCCGCTCGGCCTCCGAGAAGCTGTTCTGGACGATCGGCAAGCGCGTGCTCGATCTGGCCCGTGAGAAGGGCGAGCTGCCCGACGACCTGGTCGACCTGCCCCGCCGCCTGAGCGACATCTACTACGCCAACCTCTCCATCTTCCAGACCCTGCCCGACCACTGGGCCATCGACCAGCTCTTCCCCATCTGCCCGATCCACCGGCTCGACGAGGAGCCCACCCGCCGCGGCATCCTCGCCGACATCACCTGCGACTCCGACGGCCAGATCGACAAGTTCATCGACCGGCGCGAAAACTCCAAGCCCATCCTCGAACTCCACGACCTCAAGCCGGGCGAGACCTATTACATCGGGATCTTCCTGCTCGGGGCCTATCAGGAGGTGCTGGGCGACCTGCACAACCTCTACGGCGACACCCACGTCGTCCACGTCTCCTTCGACGAGTCGGAGGGCGCCGGCGACTGGAACATCGACGAGGTCGTCGAGGGCGACACCGTCAAGGAGGTCCTCTCCTACGTCCAGTACGACCCCGAGTCCCTCGTCAAGGCCATGCGCCGCGAGGTCGAGCGGGCCGTCAAGAGCCGCACCCTGAGCGTCCGCGAGGCCAAGAACCTGCTCAAGTTTTACAGCGAGGGCATGGAGGGGTACACCTACCTCGAATAGGCCGCGGCGTCCGACGCCTGCGCGATAGAATGACAATCCTGCATCGGCGTGCCACCCCCGGGCCGAGGCTTGACCACACGACACCACACCGCCAGGGGGGCCGGGCGACTCGAGAGCCACACGCAAGAGAGGTCTCATCCATGAAGCCGACCACCCAATGGACCAAGGGCGAACTGCTCGCCAACCCCATCAGGCACATCGACATCACCAAGTTCGACGCCCGCCCGGTCGTCTCCAGCTATCGCCAGATGGCCTACTCGGCCCGCACTCTCGCCCGCGCCTCGGACATCTACTCCCAGATGCTCGCCGACAAAGACTGCGCCGTCATCCTGACCCTCGCGGGCTCGCTGGTCTCGGCCGGCCTCAAGAAGGCCCTGATGACACTCGTCGAGCACAACATGGTCGACGCGATCGTTTCCACCGGCGCCAACATCGTCGATCAGGACTTCTTCGAGGGCCTCGGCTTCAAGCACTACATGGCCCCCGGCTCGCCCGAGGCCCCGCCCGTCGACGACACCACACTCCGCAATCTCATGATCGACCGCATCTACGACACCTACATCGACGAGGACGAGCTCCGCGAGTGCGACGACACCACGCAGAAGATCTTCGACGCCCTCCCCGCCGGGGCCTACTCCTCGCGTGAACTCATCGAGGCCATGGGCAAGTACCTCGCCGACAACCACCCCGACGCCGAGTCGCTCGTCGCCACCTGCCACCGCAAGGGCGTGCCCATCTTCTGCCCGGCCTTCAGCGACTGCTCCGCCGGCTTCGGCCTCGTGCTCCACCGCGTCGAGCGCGCCGAGCAGGGCAAGGAGCCCATCACCGTCGACTCCGGCAAAGACTTCCACGAGGTCACCCAGATCAAGCTCGCCCACCCCGAGAGCGGCCTGCTCATGCTCGGCGGCGGCGTGCCGAAGAACTTCGCCCAGGACATCGTCGTCGCCGCCGAACTGCTCGACGACCGCGCCGGCGGCAAGGCCCGCGGCAACGTCGCCATGCACAAGTACGCCATCCAGATGACCGTCGCCGACAGCCGCGACGGCGCCCTCTCCGGCTCCACCCTCCGCGAGGCGTGCAGCTGGGGCAAGGTGGACGTCGTCCACGAACAGATGGTCTACGGCGAGATCGCCTCGCTCTTCCCCATCCTCGCCTCCGACGCCTACCACCGCGGCGAGTGGAAGCAGCGCCACGAACACCGCTTCAGCGACATGCTGAACAAGCAGGCCGCGTCGGTCTAGGGAACAACGGCCTGGTTGCTGTTGATGTGCCTCTCGCTCTGGAGGAGCCGAAGCTATCGGTACAGCCATCACTTTCAGACATCCTCAAACCGGAACTCTCTGCCGCACTCCGGGCAGCGCGGCTCCGGCATGTCCTTGAGCGGATAGCCGCAGCCGGGACACTCCCGCTCTGCATATGCGAGGTAGCGTCGAACCGACTCAACTTTCCCGCCGGATGCCTTGAGCCGGCGCCGGATCCCCTCCAGCACCTCTGCCGCCGATACGCCCGAGGGCAAAGCGGATACAGGGATGACGACGAGTTGTTGCGAGAAGGAGAACACGGCGAGATAGTCGCCCAGCAGATCTGCCCGCGCCACAATCGGCCACTCCATGCTCTCCTCAACGAGCCTGCCCGACCGTGTGATGCCTCGCTCCGTGAGAATGACCGTCATCGGCCCCGAATTCGTCAACTCATACACTCGATTCTGCTTGAATCGGCGCAGCAGTTTCTGTCGAGACTTCCTCAGGTCTGCAGCCGCGGCTAGTCGCCCACCCGCAACGAGAAACGCGATCACCAGCGCCACGACGGTCCCGTCCCACCCCGGCGCGCCGAACCCCTCGCTCAGGATCGCTACCACTCCAACGATCGCGAAGAACCAGAGCGGCGCTAGGAGGAGTTCGCGACGGTGGTTCCGAGCCTGCTCGCTCTTGAGATTGGAATCAAAGACCCCGTGCTCCGACAATGTCTGCTCGACATCCCGAAGCACCTTTGGCGTGAGAACGAACTGAAACCGGAGAGGAGTTATCACCGAGGCAGTCTACCGAAGAAGCCCCCTCAACACTCCACCACCTTCACACTCACATGCAGCGCCAGCCCCCCCTCGGCCGTCTCCTTGTACTTCGTCCCCATGTCCTGCGCCGTCTCCCACATGGTCTTGATCACATCATCCAGCGTCACCCGGGCCTCGGCCGGGTCGCTCCCGATCGCAATGTTCGCAGCCGTGATCGCCTTGATCGCCCCCATCGTGTTCCGCTCGATGCACGGCACCTGCACCAACCCGCCGATCGGGTCGCACGTCAGCCCCAGATGGTGCTCCATCGCGATCTCCGCCGCCATCAGGCACTGGGCAACCGTCCCGCCCAGACAATGCGCCAGCCCCGCAGCCGCCATCGCGCTCGACACGCCGATCTCCGCCTGACACCCCCCCATCGCCGCCGAGATCGTCGCCCCCTTCTTGAACAGACTCCCGATCTCGCTGGCCGTCAGCAGAAACTCCACCACCCCGTCCTCGTCCGACTGGTCAAAGAAGCACCAGTAGTACATCAGCACCGCCGGGATCACCCCCGCAGCCCCGTTCGTCGGCGCGGTCACCACCCGACCGAAGCACGCGTTCTCCTCATTCACCGCCAGCGCAAATGTGCTCACCCACCGGTTGATCCGCGTGAAGTCGCTCGTGCTCTTGACGATCAGCTTGAACCAGTCCTCGATCGGGCGTGACGAGCGGCTCGTCGGGTCGTCGCCCAGCATGGCGCGGTTCATGCGCGCAGCCCGACGCTTTACATCCAGCCCGCCCGGCAGCGTGCCGTCGGTGTGGCAGCCGCGGTAGACGCACTCCTGCATCACCCGCCACAGCTCGAGCACCCGCGCGCGCGTCGTCGCCTCGTCCTGCCACGCCGCCTCGTTGGCCATGACCAGCTGCGGGATCGTCCAGCCGTGCGCATCGCAGTGCCCCTGAAGCGCCGTCGCCGTCTCGACGCCGTGCGGCAGCGTGACCTGCCGGTGCTCGCTCAGCGTGTGCTGCTCCTGCACCACAAACCCGCCGCCGACGGAGAAGTACGTCTCGCTCACCTCGCCCCCGTCGTCGAGCGTGGCGGTGAAGCGGATGCCGTTGGTGTGAAAGGGCAGCCGCTCGGTCATGTGGTAGACGAGGTCGTCGGCCAGCACGAACTCGATGTCGCGCTCGCCGCCCAGCTTGAGCGATCCGGAGGCCGCGATGGCCTTGGCACGACCCTCGATATCGCGGGTGTCGCAGGTGCGGTAGTCCTCGCCGGAGAGGGCCAGAATCACCGCGACGCCCGTGCCGTGCCCCCGCCCGGTCTTGGCCAGCGAGCCGAAGAGGTCGGTCCGAACCCGCCTCGTCGCGTCAAACCGCCCATCTTTCTTGAGCTTGGCCACAAACTGCTGAGCCGCCCGCCACGGCCCGAGCGTGTGCGAGCTGCTGGGTCCGACGCCGATCTTGAAGATGTCGAAGACGCTGATGGGTTCCATACGGCCATTGTTGGCGGTCCGCGCGGACTCAAAGCACGGCCCCTCTCGCATGCGCTTCAGGCTCTGTCAACAATCCCCCATGAATGAGTCCGACCTCCTCGCCCACATCTTCACACTCTCCGGCGGCATCAACGCCGGGGCGGGCGATGTCCTCGTCGGACCGGGCGACGATTGCGCGGTGGTCCGCACACCCTCCGGCGACACGCTGCTGCTGACGGTGGACCAACTCGTCGAGGGCCGCCACTTCGAGACCGGCACACCGATCGACCTGATCGCCCGCAAGGCCGTTGCGCGCTCAATCTCCGACATCGCCGCGATGGGCGGCGAGCCCTGCTGGGGGCTGGCGACCGGCCTCCTCCCCGACGGCTACCAGCAAGGGCGCGAGCTCTCCGAGGCGCTGCACAAGTGGGGCGCACACTGGCACTGCCCCATCGTCGGCGGCGACATCGCCTTCGGCCCCGGACCGCTCTCCATCACCACCACCGTGGTGGGGCGCATGGACGCGCCCGCCACAGAGCCCCCGGCGCAAGCCGGGGGGCACGCCCGCGGACACGCATCTGGTGCGCCGCCCGGTCCCCTCGCTCGCGCGAGGGGCTCTCTGTCACCGATCCTTCGCTCCGGCGCGCGCGCCGGCGACGAGCTCTGGCTCACCGGCCAGGTCGGCGGCTCGTTCGACTCAGGCTGGCACCTCCAGTTCGAGCCGCGTCTCGCCGCTGGCCGAGCGGCCGCTCGCTCGGGCAGGGTCCACGCCATGCTCGATCTCTCCGACGGCCTCGGGCGCGACGCCGCACGCATCGGCACCGCCTCCAACATGCGTCTGATGATCGACGCGGCCAGGCTCCCCATCTCACACCGCGCCCGCGACTGGGCTCAGGCCGCCGGCGAGGGCGAGGACTACGAGCTGCTCATGGCCATCCACCCCCGCCACCCCGAGATCACCGATCCGCCGCTGGCGCTCGACCCCCCACTGTTCGGGCCCGTGGGCGTCGTCCGCGCCTGCGAACCCGGCGAGAAGCCCGGCGCGACCATCATCGACCCCTACGGCAAGCCCCACGACGCCGAATCGCTCGGATGGGACCACGGCGCGTGACCACAACCCGAAACCACCCGCGGGAATACCGTTCCACGATGCAATTGCACTTCGAACTCGACACTCTCGACGACACCGCACGCCTCGGCAGGGCGCTGGCCGGACTGCTGCAGGCCGGCGACACCGTCGCGCTCGAGGGCGATCTCGGCGCGGGCAAGACCACGCTGGTCCGCACCATCGCGGGCGCCCGCGGCATCGACACCGCCCTCGTCTCCAGCCCCACCTACGTCATCGTCAACGAATACCCGCCCGCCCGCGGCACCGAGCCCCACGTCGTCCACGTCGATGCCTACCGCCTGACCTCGGCCGAAGACCTCGACGCCCTCGGCTGGGACCGCCTCGCCGACGGCTCATCAATCATGCTCATCGAGTGGCCCGAACGCATCGCCGATGCGCTGCCGACCGACAACACCGCCACCCTGCGCCTCCGCACCACCGGCGAAGAGTCCCGCGCTCTCGAGCTCGAGTGCCCGATCGCCTGGGAGTCGCGCGACACCCTCGCCGCGCTCCGCGAGATGGCCCTCCCGCCCCGCACACCCACCACCTGCCCCGTCACCGGCCGGCACGTCCCGGCCGATGCGCCCACGTGGCCCTTTGCCAACGAGCAGGCCCGCATGGCCGACCTCTACAAATGGTTCAGCGGCCAGCACGAGATCAGCCGCCCCCTCGACCAACGCGACCTCGACGAAATCGAGTAGCGAAGCCCAATTCATAGAGCCCCTCGCGCAAGCGAGGGGACACGCCACACCCCCCACGTAGAGCCCCTCGCGCAAGCGAGGGGACAAGCCCCGCGCACGACCACCCCCCTCGCTCGCGCGAGGGGCTCCATCTCACCACGCACCTGTGAACTCCTACTCGCCCTCACCCACCGCAAAGATCTGCAACCGGTGCCCCTGAGGCGACAGCCCGTGCTCGCGACAGATCCGGTCGCGAAGCTCCACCAGCTCGGGCAGTTCCAGATCGAGCACCTCACCGGTGTCCAGCCGCACCAGCTGATCCCGCGGCGTCGATCCGTACACCAACTGGTACTTCGCGTGGTCGTCCTGGCTCAGCACCCGCTGGATGATCCCCGCATCCTGCAGGAGCTTCAGCGTGCGATACACCGTCGCCTTGCTCACGCGGAAGCTGCTGGTCTTGAGATCGTCCAGAAGCCGCTCGGCCTCGAACACGCCGTCGAAGTGGATGATCGCGTCGAGCACCTGCGCCCGCTCGGGCGTGTACTTGAGCCCCTCGGCCCGCAGCTTGCGCCGGAACACCGAGCACAGCGGCTCCTCGATCCGGATCTCGAACTCGCCGCTGGTCTGGTTGGTGCTCTCGGGAGGCGGACTCATCGACCAATGGTACGACCAACGGGCCCCGGGGGTAGACTCCCGCCCATGACCGGTGCAAACGCGGCCCACAAGCCGGACAACCCGCTCGCAAGCCACTGGCGAGGCCCCGGCCTGCTCGCGCTGGCCCTCGCCGCCTCGCTGCTGGTCGTCAGCCTCCTCGGCTCCAGCCTCTCGCCCCTCATCGCCCTCGGCAGCCTCGTGCTCAAGCTCGGGTCGCTCTGGCCGGGGCTTGTCTATCTCGCCGCGGCGTACGGCCTGGCGTGGCCCCTCCGCCGGCTGTGGAAGGACGCGGCCGACGCCGCACCCATCCAACTCGCCGTCGGCGTCGCGCTCATGTTCTCGCTCAGCCACCTCCTCGGCGTGCTCGGCCTGCTGAGCAGCGTCACCGCCATCGGGTCGTGCCTGATCGGGATCGGGCTGGCGATCGCGCAGATCGCTCAAGCCTGCCGCTCCGGCGACCGGCCCGCGCCGCTCGGCCCCGGGCAGATGGTCATCACCGCGCTGGCGATGCCCGCAGCCGCGGTGCTCATCGTCGCCGCCCTCATGCCGCCGGGCTGGCTCTGGGGATCCGAATACGGCGGGTTCGACGCGCTGAGCTACCACCTGCAACTGCCTCAGGAGTGGCTCGCCGCCGGACGACTCGCCCCGCTCGAGCACAACGTCTATTCCTACCTGCCCGGATACATCGAGGCGGCGTTCATGCACCTGGGCGCACTGACACTCGCCCCGCTCGACCGCGGCCTGCTCGCCGGCGACGGCTGGCGGCTGCTGGCCTGTCAGGGTCTCCACGCCGGGCTCGTCGTCGTCACGGCATGGCTCACCGCGCGCGCAACGACGCGCCTCGCACTCCGCGCAGAGATCACCGAGCCGATCGCCCGCTGGTCCGGCGCTGTCGCCGGCTGCCTCGCGCTGGCCACGCCCTGGGCCGTGGTCACCGGCTCGCTGGCTTACAACGAGGCCGGCGTCAACGCGATGCTCGCCGGCGTGCTGCTGGTGTGCGCGCAGGAGAGGATCTCTCCCTTTTCACGTGGAGCGCTCGTCGGCCTGCTCGTCGGCGTCGCCTGCGGGTTCAAGCCCACGGCCATGTTCTTCGTCGGCGTGCCCGCGGGGCTGCTGCTCATCGTCGCGACGCCTCGCGCGCTCAAGACGCTCCTGCCCGCCCTTGTCGCCGGCGCGGTGGTCGGGCTTATCGCCCTCGCCCCGTGGCTCGTCCGCAACGCCCTCCACGGCGGCAACCCGGTCTTCCCCTTCGCAAGCGACCTGCTCGGCACCGCCCACTGGACGGGCGAGCAGATCGCCCGATACCAAGGCGCCCACTCCTTCGACGGCTCGATCACCGATCGCCTCCGCACGCTGCTCTGGTCGAGCCCCACCGCCGGCCCGGGCTCGAGCGCCGTCGAGCGGTTCCGCGGGCTGGCCAATCCGCAATGGGGAGTGCTGCCGCTGCTGACGCTCGGCTCGATCGTCGTGCTATTGCTGTCGCGGACCCGGCTTCACATCACCGGATTCCTCCTCGCAGCATGTCTCGCAGCACAGCTCGTGGCGTGGCTGACCTTCACGCACCTGCAATCGCGGTTCCTGCTGCCGCTGCTGCCGATCGGCGCAGCGGCTGCGGGGCTGGCGATCGCGAGGCTCCGCACCCTCGCCGGCGACCGGCCCGACGGGCGGGGCGGTGTGGCGTTGCTGGCGGGCTTCGTCGTCGCGACGCAATCGGTGTTCGTGATCGGCATCTACGCCTCGCAGCAGCGCGGGAGCGCCGGGATCGGCCTGCCGGTCTATCCCGCCGCGTTTACCGACCGCGAAGTCGAGGAGCCGTACCTGAGTGCTGCGGGATGGTGCAACACCCGCCCGCTCGATGACGGCCTCGTGCTGCTGGTCGGCGACAGCACGCCGCTCTACTTCGGCCCCGGCGTGGTCTACCACACCACCTACGACACCTCGCCGCTGGGCGAGCTGCTGCGGGCGACGCCCGCGGACGCGGCCGCGATCGCACGCGGCCTGCGCGAGCGGGGCGTCGGCTGGCTGCTGGTCAACGACAGCGAACTCCGCCGCCTGCACCAGAGCGGCTGGTACGACCCGGATGTCACCCCCGACAGTGTGCGGAACCTCGCCGACGCACTCGGCGGCGCAGCGATGGTCTGGCCCGACGAACGCCGCTACCTCCTGCAACTCGCCCCGGAAGGCACCCCGTGACGGCCGGCCCGACCGAGACACAGCCGCGCCCCCGGCGCGTGCTGCGGCTGGTGCTGCAGAGCGTGGGGTTCCTGATCGGCCTGGGGCTGATGGGCTGGTGCGTGCGCGTCGCGCTCTCGGATGAGAACCGTGAGCAGCTCGCCCGCCTGCGCGAGGCGAGCGTCGGGCAGGTGGCGCTGCTGCTGGCGCTCTCGGCGGGCACACTCCTGATCAACGGCCTGCTGTTCTGGATCACGCTGCGCCCGGTGCAGAAGGTCCGGGCGATTGACCACGTCGCGATCAACGCGCTGTGCACGTTCCTTGCCTTCCTGCCCTTCAAGATCGGCACGGTCACGCGGGTGGCGATCAACAACCGGCGCGACAACGTGCCGCTGCTGACCATCGGCGCGTGGTACGGCGTCATGTTCACCGTCATGCTCGCGGCCTACGTGCCCGCGATGGGCGCGAGCGTTTGGCGACGTGGGCTCGACACCACGTGGTGGGCGGTCTGCCTCGGCGGCGCGGCGGTCATGTGTGGCGCGCTGGTGCTCATCTCGCGGCAGTTCTGCGGCGAACGAGGCCTGGCCCGGCTGCACAAGGTCATCGACGGCGTACGCCTGCCCATCGTCAGCCGCCTGGCCCGCACCGACCACTTCGAACGCATGCACACCGCCGCCGACATGGGCGCCTCGCCGATCGACATGGCCGGGGGCGTCGTCTTCCGCCTGCTCGATCTCGGCGTGATGTCCGCGCGTTTCGTCATCGCCGGCTCGATCGTCGGCATCGCCTTCGGCTGGGAAGAGGCGGTGCTGGTCGCCAGCGCCTACTACATCATCGGCATGCTCAGCCCGTTCGGCATGCTCGGTGCGCGCGAGGCCGGGACGGTCTGGATGGCCGGCACGCTCGGGCTGGCTGCCTCGACGGGGCAGACCGCAGACGAGGTCGCACGCTCGCTCACGGTGCTGACGCTCTTCATCACCGGCACCGAATCAATTGTGCTCCTCGCCGGCGCCGCGGCCGGGCTCGTGTGGCTCAGACCGGACAAGCTGCTGCGCCAGACCGCGCAGGCGGGCGAACCGATCGGGGCCGCGGAAACCGACACCACCGATCTCGAGTGATCGGCAGACGCGAGACCGCGCCCCTCACGGCGAATACCCTCCCCCACACCGCATGCACACCGCACTCATCCAGTTCAACCCGACCGTCGGCGACCTGGCGGGCAACAGCGCCCGCATGGCCGAGATGATCGACGACGCCCGGGCGCAAGGGGCCGAGCTGGTCGTGTTCCCCGAGCTGGCGATCTGCGGCTATCCGCCCCGCGACCTGTTGCTGCACGAGGGCTTTGTCGAGGCCTGCGCCGACGCGGCCAAGGCCCTCGGTGAGCAGCACTCGGCCGGCCTCACGCTCGTTTTCGGCTGCCCGCTCCCGGTGGACCGCACCGACGCACGCCACGACCTGGGCAGCGGCATCGCCAACAGCCTGCTCGCCTATCGCGACGGCACGATGGTGGACTACTACGACAAACGCCTCCTGCCCACCTACGACGTCTTCGACGAACGCCGCTACTTCGTGCCCGGCAACCGGGCGGTGGTGATCGACGTCCCGACCTCCGGCGGCACTCGGCGCGTCGGGCTCTCGATCTGCGAGGACCTCTGGAAGGGCGAGGACGCCGGCTTCGCCTCGCGCTACCTGCACGACGCCGACCCCGTCGCGGCCCTGGTCGAAGCCGGCGCCGACACGATCGCCAGCCCCTCGGCCAGCCCCTTCGTGCTCGGCAAGGGCAGACGCCACCGCGACATCCTCATCGCTCACGCGACGCGGCACAGCGTCAACGTGCTCGCGGTCAATCAGGTCGGCGGCAACGACGATCTGGTCTTCGACGGACACGCCGCGGCGTACGGCGCGGGCGGACGCCCCCTGGGCTTCGGGCCCGGGTTCGAAGACGCGATCACCCTGGTGCACGTCCCGCAGCACGCCGGCAGCACGCCGGCAAACGCCGGCGCAGCACACGACGGGCCCGCCGACCCCGTCCTCACCGAGTCAGACGACGAGCTGCTCTTCCGCGCCCTCGTGCTCGGCGCTCGCGATTATCTCCACAAGACCGGGCACCGCAAGGTGCTGCTCGGCCTCTCGGGAGGCATCGACTCGGCCGTGACCTGCGCGATCGCCGCCGCGGCACTCGGGCCGGACAACGTCCTCGGCGTGGCCATGCCGGGCAAATACTCCAGCGACCACGCCCTTGCCGACGCCTACGACCTCGCCCGCCGGCTCGGCGTGCGGTGCATCACCGTGCCCATCGCGCCGCCCTTCGACGGGTTCCGCGAATCGATCGATCCGGCGCTGGCGTCGATCGATGAGCGTGCGCTCGGCGCGACCTTGCCGGATCTCGCCGAAGAGAACCTCCAGTCCCGCGCCCGCGGCACGATCCTCATGGCCCTCTCCAACCGCACCGGCGCACTGCTCATGACCACCGGCAACAAGAGCGAACTGGCCGTCGGCTACTGCACGCTCTACGGCGACATGAACGGCGGCCTCTCCGTGCTCAGCGATGTCCTCAAGCTCCGCGTCTACGGGCTCGCCCGCTGGATGAACGCCCACCCCGACGAGGCCGGCTTCACGGAGCCGCCCATCCCGATCAGCACGATCGAGAAGCCCCCCAGCGCCGAGCTCGCCCCCGACCAGCGCGACGACGACTCGCTGCCCCCCTACGGCGTGCTCGACGAGATCGTCGAGCGGTACGTCGAGCACAAGCAGGCGGTCTCCTCGATCGTCGCCGCGACCGGGTTCGACCGCGACCTCGTCGCCCGCATCACGCGGCTGATCGACATCAACGAGTACAAGCGCAAGCAGACGCCTGTCGGGATCAAGGTCACGACCGTGGCCTTCGGCAGCGGCCGGCGCGTGCCGATCGTGCAGCGCTGGCGCTCGAGCTGATTTACACCGCGACTGGCTCGCTCGGCGCTACCGAGCCTACCGGCGACGACCCGCCAAACAGCTTGGCCATCTGCTCGGCCCGGTACGCGAAGATGTGCTCGAGGTCGCGCTTGACGAACAACCCGTGCACGAGCGAACCGCCGAGGATCCCATACTCCACTTCGTCGCGGGCGATGGTCGTCTCGCCGTCGGGCTCGAAGGTGTGGCGGTGGATCCACCACCGGTACGGGCCGCGGATCTGCTCGTCGATGAACCCGTGCGGCGGGTCCCAGTCGCGGATGCGGGTGCGCCAGCGCACCGGCACGCCGCGGACGCGGATGCGGTAGTCGATCAGCGTGCCCGTCGCCATCGGGATCTCGCCCGGCGTAAGGATCTCAAACCGCACCCGCGCGGGCGTGAGGAGGTCCAGGTTGCGGGCGTCGGCGAAGAACGGGAACACTTCATCGACAGGCCGCGGCAGGCGCGTCTCGGCCGAGAGGCGGAACCCCCGGCCCGATCGTTCGATACGGATGCTCATGGCAGAGTGCTCTCTCAGCGGCGGGGCTCGGCGGACTAACTGTCGAGAGCCGCGATCACGACCCGGCGGGACATGTCCGACACCCAGACGCCCTCCGGCTTTTCGATGGTGACGGCGAACTTGGCGGCGTTGTGGACCTCGATCGCCGGATCGATCTCGACGACCACCCGCCCCTGCGCATCGGCGTTGAAGATCGCCCCGCTGATGCGCTGATCCATGCCGCGCTCGTCGATGATCCAGAGCTGGTACTGCTCCACCGTCGGGTTGTTGACCGCGAGCCCTTCGAAGGTCATGTAGCCCTTCTGGGCCGACTCGCTCCACTCGATCGTGCCGGTCACGCCGGGCTGCTCCGGGTTGTCCCAGTCGCCCCAGCTGGCGACGGCCACGTCGGACGTGGTCTGCAGGAACCTGGCGCGGGCCTCGGCCGGGGGCAGCGGACGCGGCGAACTCAACACCGTCAGACCCGCGATCACCAGGCACGCCGCGGCGGCGGCCCAGCCCGACCACGCGATCACCGACACGCGGGGACGCGGCATCGCTTCGGGCGAGCCCGCGAGGCGCAGCGGCGGCTCAGGCGCGGCGTCAGTCTCGGGTGCCGAACCGGCGGCCGAAGTGTCTGCGGATTCAATCGCTGCGAGCGTGGAGCGGCGGAGATCGGCGGGCATCGCCTCGGCCACGCCGAGCGAGCCGAGCATCGCCATCACCGCGGCCTGTTCCATCGAGCCGTCGTCGGGTGTCTCGGCGAGCAACGCGTCGAGCTCGGCGCGGTCGGCCTCGCTCAGGCTCTCGACCTCACGGTCGGCCAGCAGTTCCAGGAGACGGTCATCGTGCATCGAATGGTTCATGACAACGCCCCCTTCCCGGCTGTGCCCGGCTGCGACCCCGCTGACGCCAACATCTCGCGCATCTTGATCAGCCCCCGGCGGATGTGCGTCTTCACCGTTCCGAGCGGCATGCCGGTCGCCTCGGCGACCTCCTCGTGCGTCAGCCCGTGCAGCACGGCCATGCGGATCGCCGTCTGCTGCGCCTCCGAGAGACGCTCGAGCACCTCGGACGCGGCGCGGGCCTCTTCTGTCAGTTCATCCGCCGGCGTCGTCGCAGCCTTGGGCGACGCAACATCCATCGCCAGCTCTGAGGTCTTCAGCCGGCGGCGGCGGAGGCGGTCGATCAGACGACGCCGGGCGATCGTGGCGACAAACGTCGTCTCCGAACCCTTGCTCGCGTCGTACCGGCCCTGCCGCACGCTCTTCCACACCTCGACCATGATCTCCTGCACCGCGTCCTCGGCCTCTGCCCGGTCGGCGCAGAAGCGCCTCGCGAGTGACCACACCAGCCCGCCGTAGCGGTCCAGCAGCGCCTCGGCGGAGAGCTCTGCACCCGCAGCGACACGGTCCAAGACTGGTTCGGCGGTGCTCATCGTTCTCCTCGGTCGGGCTCCGCGGATCGGGCTCCAGAAGAGCTCCAACGGCCGACGGACACATGGTACCACAGCTGTCATCAGACAAACCTCAGATCTCAGCCGCAGTGCGCATCGAGGCTTGTGCCGGACTGGATGCACCCCGACATCGGGTTTTTTGTCCTCCCGATTTTTCCGGGACCGCCGTGCATCCACCGCCTGGCTCACCCCGATTCCCCGGCCGTCCGCCTGCAGGCTCGACACCGGATCAGCGAGATCCGCGACAGACCAGAACCCCAAGCACCAGAACCTCAAGCACCAGAACCCAAGGAGACCACACCATGAAGACCCGCACCACCACCGCCCTTCTCGCCCTCACCGCCGCCGCCGGCACGACCTTCGGCCAGTGCTCCTCCAGCACTGTCAGCGCCTGCGAGACCGAGATGACCGACGCGACGACCGCCTCGGTGATGATGGTCGCCAACACCGAGATGGGCGACAACATCGTCGTCACCGCCTCCAAGGCCGGCGCGTTCAACACGCTGCTTGCCGCGGCCAAGGCCGCGGGCCTCGCCGAGGCCCTCGCCGGCGACGGCCCCTTCACCGTCTTCGCCCCCACCGACGACGCGTTTGCCAAGCTGCCCAAGGGCACCGTCGAGTCGCTGCTGAAGCCGGAAAACAAGCACAAGCTCGCGGCCATCCTCAAGTACCACGTCGTCGCCGGCGAACTCTCCGCCCGTGATGTCACCCGCCTCTCCGGTGCCACCAGCCTCAACGGCCAGCGCATCAATTTCGCCTCGAGCACCAGCGGCGTCAGCATCGACGCAGCCAACGTCGTGACCGCCAACATCGAATGCTCCAACGGCGTCATTCACGTCATCGACAGCGTGATCCTGCCCGCCGGTGACAACATCGCCGAGCTCGCCGAGAGCGCCGGCATGTTCAGCACGCTCCTCACCGCCGCACAGGCCGCGGGCCTCGTGCCCGCCCTCACCGGCGACACCGAGCTGACCGTCTTCGCCCCGACCGACGAGGCATTCGCGGCACTGCCCAAGGGCACCGTGCAGTCGCTGCTGAAGCCCGAGAACAAGGCCAAGCTCGCGTCGATCCTCAAGTACCACGTCGTCGCCGGGCGCGTCTACGCCGCCGACGCGGTCAAGGCCGGCATGGCCGAGACGCTCAACGGCCAGAAGGTCGTCATCGACATCGCCGACGGCCAGCTCCGCGTGGACAACGCCCGCGTGGTCAAGACCGACATCGATGCCTCCAACGGCGTGGTGCACATCATCGACCGAGTCATCCTCCCCGAGTGAAGCGGCCTGAAAACCTGAACTCCATCTTCGGAACCTGAGATGTTGAGGGTTCCACAGGGGCACGCGATTCAGCCATCGCGTGCCCTTTTCTGTTCACAGAGCCCCCCGCTCCCCGCGTGCCGATGGCCCCGCCGGGCGACCCGGCCCAAACATCGGGGCCGAGACATCGCTCTCCCGGGAACTCCCGGAAGCGGGGTTTCTTGAGGCCCCGGAGCGCGGCACCACGCACGAATCTCCGCGCGCGCGACTATTGTCTGGCAAGGAGATCCGTCCCATGCCCGACCTGACCATCAACGTCCGCGACATCCTCGGTGCCGACGCCGCAGACCTGCTCGGCCACGAGTCCAAGTCCGTTTCCAAGACCTCCCTCCACCTGCCGGGTTCCGACTTCGTCGATCGCGTGGTCAGCCACAGCGACCGCAACCCCAACGTGCTGGCCAACTTCGAGAGGCTCCTCAACACCGGCCGCCTCGCCGGCACCGGCTACGTCTCGATCCTCCCGGTCGATCAGGGCATCGAGCACTCCGCCGGCGCGAGCTTCGCCCCCAATCCCGAGTACTTCGACCCCGAGAACATCGTCAAGCTCGCCATCGAGGGCGGGTGCAACGCGGTGGCCTCCACCTACGGCGTGCTCGGCTCGGTCGCCCGCAAGTACGCCCACAAGATCCCCTTCATGGTTAAGTTCAACCACAACGAACTGCTGACCTACCCCAACCAGGCCAACCAGATCCCCTTCGGCAACATCCGCCAGTGCTTCGAGATGGGCGCCAGCGCCGTCGGCGCCACCGTCTACTTCGGCAGCGAAAACTCCGGCGAGCAGATCCAGTACGTCTCCGACATGTTCGCCGAGGCCCACTCCTACGGCATGGTCACCGTCCTCTGGTGCTACCTCCGCAACAGCGCCTTCAAGGTCAACGGCGTGGACTACCACGCCTCGGCCGACCTGACCGGGCAGGCCAACCACCTCGGCTCGACCATCCAGGCCGACATCGTCAAGCAGAAGCTCCCCACCAACAACGGCGGCTACAAGGCCCTCAACTCCGGCGATTCCTCCTACGGCAAGTTCCGCACCGAGGTCTACACCGAGCTCTCCGGCTGCGACGAGAACGGCAAGGGCGGCCACCCCATCGACCTCTGCCGCTACCAGCTCATCAACAGCTACATGGGACGCGTCCCGCTCATCAACTCCGGCGGCGAGAGCAAGGGCGCCAGCGACCTCGCCGACGCGGTCCGCACCGCGGTTGTCAACAAGCGCGCCGGCGGCATGGGCCTGATCTCCGGACGCAAGGCCTTCCAGCGCCCCATGCGCGAGGGTGCCGGCCTGCTGCACGCTATCCAGGATGTTTATCTGGACGACAGCGTCACCATCGCCTGACCCATCCGCCCGCCATACCGATGCAATCCCCGGCACGCCCTCTGGCGTGCCGTTTTTCTTGCTGCGGTGGCCGACACGGGAGCACGCTGCCGGTGTTTCTCCCTGAATGACACCGGCGCTCCTGCACGCGCACTTTTTCTTCCACATCCCGTCACGCTCCGGGCGCATCGCCGGGCTGACCTTGCAAGGTCGTTGAGTACGAACCAGTCACGGCGGTGGGGCTCACAATGGAAGCGCACAGCAGATCAGACAACGCACCGGGGGCCGCATGCCACGCGGGATGGCCCACGGGTGCCGGCAGCGTCTTTTTTGACGCGCTCAACGCGGACACCATCTGCGCCGTCGCGCTCCTGCACAGCACAGGGCGGATCGTCGAGTGCAACGCCGCCTTCGCCCATCTGCTGGCCGACTCGGACGGCCCCGCCCTCATCGACTCGCCGCTGAGCCGATTCCTCACTCCGGCGATCAGCGACGTGCATCGCGACGCCCAGAAGCGGACGCTGCTGTTCGGCCAGCCCGTCCGCGTCGACGGCCCCTTCGCCGGTGCGCGCTCGCTGGCGACCTACCGGCTGCTCGACACGTCGGGCGCGGGAACCCTCCTCCTGACGGTCGCGAGGTGGACACCCACCCGTCACGACGACACCCGGATCGAAACCCTCACCGTCTCGTCCCAGCAGAGCGACTCGCTGTCCTCGCTCTCTGACAAAGAACTCTTCGTGCTCCGAGGCATCGCCGCCGGATACTCCAGCGCCCAGATCGCCAACGCCATGCAACGCTCGGTCAAGACCGTCGAACGGCACCGCGTCTCGCTCGGCAGCAAGCTCCACGTCCGCACCAGGGTCGAACTGGCCAACATCGCCTGGCTCTGGGGCATCGAGCCGCTCGGAGACCTCCCGAGCCCCGATCAGCCCTGACCGCCCCCGCGCCATACGCTCCCGGCATGACCCGGCCGGCCGTCTTCCTCGATCGCGACGACACACTCATCGCCAACGCCGAACTGCCCGACGAGGCGTTCTCCGGGCGCTGGGGTGACCTCGCCGACCCGGCGCAGGTCCGCCTGCTGCCCAACGTCGACACCGCCTGCCTCCAGCTCCGCCGCGCCGGCTACCTCCTCGTGGTGATCACCAACCAGGGCTCGGTCGCGCGGGGCGGAGCCACCATCGACGATGTCGAGGCCACCAACGCCCGCGTCGCCGAGCTGCTGCCCGACCCGGACCGGCCCGGATCCTCTCTCCTCGAACGCACCTACTACTGCCCCTACCACCCGATCGGCGTGGTCGAGCCGTACAACGTCGAGCACCCCTGGCGCAAGCCCCAACCGGGCATGATCCTCGCCGCAGCGAGCGACCTCAAACTCGACCTGGCCACAAGCTGGATGGTCGGCGACGCCGAGCGCGACGTCGAGGCCGGGTGCCGGGCCGGGATCGACCCGACACGCTGCGTCCGCGTCGGCCCCGACGGCGACTTCCCCGACCTCGCAGCCGTCGCCGCCCGTATCCTGCGATCGCCGTGAGCACCCCCGCCGACAACCCCCGCGCCGCCCGAACGCCCACCAAGCCCGGCCGGCTGCTGGTGGTGCTGCCCTCGTGGCTCGGCGACGTGGTGATGGCCACGCCCACGCTCCGCCTGCTCCGCGACGCACTCCCGGGGTCGTTCATCGCCGGGCTCGCCCGGCCCGGCGTCGCAGCACTCCTTGAGGGCACACCCCTCCTCGACGAGATCGTCATCGAGCGCGCATCCGGCGTCATGGGCCCCAAGCGCGTCGCCGCACGCGTGCGCCCGCTCCGCTTCGACACGGCCCTCCTGCTGACCAACTCCTTCTCCACCGCGCTCACCACGCGCATCGCCGGCATCCCCCGGCGCATCGGCTACGACCGCGACGGGCGGGGCCTGCTCCTCACGCACCGGCTCCACGCCCCGGAACGCTCGAGCAAGGGCATCAACAAACGCCGCTGGGCCGCGGTGCCCGCCTGCGCGTACTACTTCGCCGCCGGCCGCGCGCTGCTCGGCGACCCCCCACCGCCCTTCGAAGAGCTCAACGATGCCATGAGCGTCCTGCCGCCAAACGCCGCGCTTGAGCTCCCGCTCAGCCAGAGCGACCGCGAGCAGGCCGACCGGGTCCTCGCCTCCGCCGGCATCGGAGCGCACCAGGGCGGCCAGCCCGCCGAGCGGCCGCCGCACTTCGCCGTCCTCAACCCCGGCGCCAACAACCCCGCCAAACGCTGGCCCGCCGAGCGCTTCGCCGAGATCGCAGACGACCTGGCCGCCCGCCACAACCTGCGGGTGCTCGTCAACTCCGGCCCGGGAGAAGAAGACGTCGCCCACGCTGTCCGCGAGGCCTGCCAGACCGCCGACCCCGTCCTCCTGGCCGAGCACGGCCAGACCCTCGCGTCTCTCAAGGCCATCCTCGCCCGCGCCCGCCTGCTGGTGACCAACGACACCGGCCCCCGCCACCTCGCCGCAGCCTTCGGCACCCCCACCATCGCCCTCTTCGGCCCCACCGACCCGCGATGGACGATCCTGCCCGAACGCCCCGCCGACGGCACCGCCCCGCCCCGCGAGATCCGCATCGCCGCCGGCGAGGTCGGCCCCGACCCTCTCTTGCCCGACCAGCTCGCCGACGAGCACCCGGACCGGTGCCGGATCGACCACATCCCCGCCGCCCTGGTCCGGGACGCCGCCGACCCGCTCCTCTCGCCGGGCCGAGCGCCCGCCCCGCCGCGATAGGCATCCGTAGGAATCAGCCGAGCTCGGCTGTATTCGGGAGCCGATCGGGACGAAGAGAGCCGTGCGGGCCCCGGCCGCGCGGCGCTTGACGACCGGATCAGGCTTCCTACCATTCGCCGCTCGGGCCCACCGGCCCGGCGACATTCCCACGTTGGGGGCGTAGCTCAGTTTTGGTAGAGCGCTTCCATGGCATGGAAGAGGTCGAGAGTTCGAGTCTCTTCGCCTCCACTCAACGCCAAACGCCGCACACTCAGGTGTGCGGCGTTTGTGATTTTGGACCGCGGTCAAAGGTGACCCTCATCCATCGCCCGCAACCAGCAGCCGGCACAGCCCGCTGCACGAATACCCCGACGCGTGCGGGAACTCGCCGGCCAGCATGCCCCGCACCGCCTTGTCGATCGTGCCGCGCACCTTGGCCTCGTCGATCGAGTCGAGATCGATCACTCCCCGCTCGCCGGTCCTGAGCATCCAGTACTCGGCCACGCCGCCCACCTCCGGCATCTCGTGCCGGATCGCCATCGCGTAGATGCCCAGCTGCAGGTCGTCCTTCTTCGGCTCGAGCTTGGCCTTGCTCGCCCCGCCCGTCTTGTAGTCGACGATCCGCACGCCGGGGTCGATCCGGTCAACCCGATCGAGCTTGGCGATGAGCCGGTGCGTGACGCCGTCGAGCTCGTAGGGCATCACGATCTTCCGCTCGATCTCCAGGATCTCGGCGCGGTTGGCCTCCATCATCTCCTGCGCGCGCGCCAGCATCGCGAGCAGCTCATCGCCCGCCAGCGCGTCGCCCTCGCCGCCCGCACGCAGCTGCGCTTCGAACAGCCGCCGCCCGAACGCCGCGAGCGCTGCACCATCCGGCGGTTCGTTCCCCTCGACGTCCGCATCGCGCCACGCCCGGCCAAACCACTCCAGCGCCTGATGGATCATCCCGCCGGTGCTGAGTGCCGTCGTCGGCGCCTCGCCCAACCCCATCACGTGCCGCATGTAGAAACACGCCGGGCAGCGGGAGTACTGATCCAGCATCGTGAAGCTGATATCGATCGGCGGCGGCATCGGCGCGGGGACAAACGCCGCTCCCTGCTCGGGCGCCGAGGCCGCGCTGGCCGCCAGCCTCGCACCCACACGCTCGGCACCCTCGCCCGCAGCCCACGCCGGCGGACCGCCGGTCGCGTCGAACACCGCCGCGACCGCCGTCCGCGCCGCAGCGGACCGGAACCGCTCGACTGCGCGCGCGATGGCGTCAGGGTCGGCACCCGGCGCGTCCACCCCGTCCAGCGCCGCCGCGGCCTCGGCCCGCGCCGCCCGCCGCTCGGCATCGGCCGCCCGCCTCCGCAGCTCGCGCGCCGCGCCCGCCGGGGCCTCGTGGCTCAGCGTGTCGCGCCCCTCGCCGGTGTCCAGCACCTCGTCCAGCTCACGCGGCACGATCAGGCCGGGCTCGTCAAACAGCAGCTCCTGCGCGTAGTGCTCACTCTTGCTGCGTGTCTTGGTCTTCTTGGTCAGGAGCACCAGCCGCCGCTCGGCCCGCGTCGCCGCGACGTAGAAGATCCGCCGCTCCTCGGCCCGCGACCGCGCCTTGGCGTCGCGATCGTCGCCCAGCCGATCGACCAGCCCCTCGGGCAGCGCCGGCCCGTCCCGCCCGCCGGCGGTTTTGGGGAACCCGTGCGGCGGGTTGACGCGGGGCACAAACACCACGTCAAACTCCAGCCCCTTCGCCCCGTGCGCGCTCAGCAGCTGCACCGCGTTCTGCGCACCCTCTTCGGTATCCTCGTCGCGCCCGATCATCTCCTCGCCCATCGCGCCGAACGAACGGTCTCGCTCGTCCAGATCGTTGTAGTAGGACCAGAACGACGCCAGATCGCCCGGCGCGTCGAGGCGGTGCTGGATCGCGCGCGCAAACCGCACCACCCGCACCAGCCGCTCCACCCGCTGCGCCCGGTCACGCGGCCCGAGCAGGTCGGTGTGCACGAGGTCGAACCGCGTCGCGATCGTCCACACCATGTCGGCCGCCGGGTCGCGGTGCGACTGCGCGAGCAGCTCGGCGCGGAGCTCGGCAAACCTCGCGATCAGCGGGTCGTTCGCCGCGCGAGCCGCGAGCCACGCGGCATAGTCGCCCGCGCGTGCCGCCCGCTTGACCGACTCACCCGCCGCCTCGCCAGCCCCGTCCTCCACATCGACCCCCAGCACCGCGAGCCGGCGCTGCCGCCGGAACTCCCGCTCCCACGGGGCCAGCCGCGTGATATCGATCCCGAACGGCGGCCGGCTGAGCACGCGCTGCACCGCCCAGCTCGCCTGCGGGTTGACCAACAGCTCGATCCACGCCAGCAGATCGCGCACGCCCTCGTCATCGGCCACCCCACGCTGGGCGTGGCGCTGGACGGGGATGCCCTCGAGCTCCAGCGCCTCGCCGATCGAGTCGAGCTCTGAGTGCGTGCGCGCGATCACGGCGATGCGCGACAGCGGCCCGCCGGAGTCGCCCGCACCGGCCGCCAGCTCCCGCCGCACCATCGACGCGATCACATCGCCGGCCTGCGGGTCGCGTTCGAGCTGCACCACCTCGACACCGGCCCCCGCCTTCGGAGCCTCGCCCCGCAGCGCCTCGGCACGCTCGATCCGTTTCTCCGGGGCGAACCGCTCGTCTGCGCGCGCAATCACGGCGTTGGCCACCTCCAGCACCGCACTCTCAGATCGGTAGTTCTCCGTCAGCGCCAGCGTCGTCGCGTCGGTCCAGAGCGAGGCGAACCGCGCGAACGCCCGGTCGTCGGCCCCGCGGAACTCGTAGATCGCCTGGTCGTCATCGCCCACGACGACGAGGTCCGGGTGCCGCTCCGGCGGGGCCAGCGCACACACCAGCTCGATCTGCGCGAGGTTCACATCCTGGAATTCATCGACCACAAAGTGCCTGTACTCGCTGTGGCACACCGCACGCACGCGCTCGTGCTCGCGCAGCAGCCGCGTCGGCAGCGTGATCAGCTCGTCGATCGTCAGCCACCCCTTCTCGCGGCACGCGGCCTCGAACAGCCCGTACATCCTCGCGTGCCCGACAAACCGCGCCCGCTCCTCCCGCTGGGCGGCGATGGTGTCCGCGTCGGCGGGCTCACCGTCCGAGCCCTGCCCCGCGTCGAGCCGCTCGGCCCACGTCCTTCCGAACGCGGCGCACGCCTCCGGCGAGAGCGCGTTGTGGCGGCAGAGCTCGATCATCTTGCCAGCCTCGTCCAGCAGCGCATCAGCACCGAGGGCCAGCAGCGGGCCATAGACCTTGTGCTCGGTCGCCAGGCCCCGCAGCAGCCGCCGCTTCTGTGCGCTGTCGATGATCTCGGGCGAGCCGCCGATGCCCGAGAGATCCGGGAACCGGCGCAACAGCCGCAGCCCGAACCCGTGGAACGTGCTCGCGTGCACACTGTCGGCTGCGGAAGGGCCGACCAGGTCGGCCAGCCGCTCTCGCAGCTCGCCGGCGGCCTTGTTCGTGAAGGTCACCGCGACGATGGTCGAGGGATCGACATCACGCTCGAGGATCTGGTGCGCGACACGGTGGGTGATGAGCCTCGTCTTGCCCGTGCCCGGGCCGGCCAGCACGATGAGCGGGGACCCCTCGTGCAGCACGCCCTGCTGCTGCGCGTCGTTGAGCCCCTCGAGCAAGTCCCCGTGTACCTTCACGCGGGGAGTCTACTCCGGGCTCGCAGCGTCCGGGTCGCGCATGTAGAGGTGGATCGCCATCGTGCCGTAGACATGCGTCTCCGGCCCCAGCGCCCCGGGCAGCTTCAGGTCCACATCCACCCGCTTCTTGGGCGGCGGGGCCTGCTCGTCGTTCAGTTCGGCGTCGAGTTCGAGGATCTCGGTCTCGGCATCCACGGGCTTGCGCTTGCGGTGCTTGGGCGCGGGGTCCGGCTCCGGGCCGGCCTCCTCGTGATAGAAGGGCGCGGGCGTGCGGAAGACCGCATACCCCGTCTCGTCGAGCTTGCCGATGAACCGGGCCAGCTGGTCCCGCACCCGCGGCCACTGGACCGGATCGAGCACCAGCGGGTAGGGCGGGTCGTAGAAGATCAGGTGCACACCCTCGGGGCACCGCGCCAGCGCCCCGGCCCCCAGCGCATCGCTGATCCCGATCTCGCACTTGTCGAGCAGACCCAGATCGTCGGCAGTGTCCTCGATGAGGGCCGCGACCTTTTTGTCACGCTCGATGAAGGTGGCATACGTCGCCCCGCGGCTCAGGGCCTCGAAGCCCATCGAACCCGAGCCGGCGAAGGCGTCGAAGACCTCGACATCCTCGGTGTGGCCGCGCAGCAGGTTGAAGATCGACAGCCGCACCCGCTCGGGCATCGGACGGGTCGTCTCGGCGTCCCGGGGCGTGAGGATTTTGCGACGTTTGAGGCTTCCGCCGATGATGCGCAGCATGGCTGGAGGATAGGCCCGGACCGGCTCCTCACCGAACCGAAGCCGCCTCGCTACTTGTTGAGCAGGTCGATCTGGTAGCGGAGCACGGGCGGTGCCTCGACCCCGGTGACGACGCCCCAGAAGGGATCGCCGAGCCCGTCGTCGTACCAGCTGCGGAACTGGCCGTTGGGGTTCTCGCCGTAGAGGTCGAGCATCGGGCTGCCGATCATGACGGCCCGCTGGACGAGCAGCAGCTCATCGCTGGCGTACTCGGCCTCGGCCGCGACGCCCGAGAGCGCATCGACGAGCTGGCCGAAGAGCTTGTGGTCGGCCCGCAGCAGGACGTCCGCGTCGTTCCAGATGTAGTAGCGGAAGCGGCTGGCCGGGCGGAACCGGAACGTGTGGCGCGAACGGAGCAGCGCGACAACGCCCTCCGGCCCGTCGATCCGGCGCTGGATGGGCACGCCGGGCAGGATGCGTTCGAGCTGGTGGCAGAAGGAATCGAGGTCGGTGATGTACTTGCCGAAGAGCGGCAGGACCTCGGTATCGGGCTGGAGCGTGAGGAAGTGGCTGAGGCAGGCCGCGAAATCGACCCGCCGCCGCGCCGCCTTCGACCAGGCGACGAGGTGGTGCTCGTCGAGCATCTGGGCGACCTCGGGCTCCCAATCGAGCACCCGGAAGGGCGATTCGGTTTGACGGCTCAGCGCGCTCATACAGACCGCGGGCGGGGGCCCACGAATTCCTCTCTGGTGCCGCCGGGCCCACGCCCGCGGCTTCTGCTACACCGACGCCGTCCCCTCCCCAAGAGGTGACAACCCCAGCACTGTTCACCGGACAAATACAGTGTGCGCCAACCCGGCAGGAATGCCAGCAACCGGGAAGGTTTGTTTGAAACGGTTGTGAGGGCACGACTTAGGCGAAATTGCCCAACTTCTCGCCGCGGCGAGCCCGCACGTCGCTCTGGCTAGATGACAAGAAGCGACAGCAAACGACAAGCCGGAGGCCCGGGGCAGCCCTGCGCCCAGAACAGCCACGACCCGTATCCCGGGCACCTCTTGTGTGGCATGCCCACGATTCGTGGGCATGTGCCTTGCCGTCGCTGCAGCACTCCATGCCCACGAAGCGTGGGCATGCCACACCGTGGGGGGCCGGTGCCGTGGTCTGAGTGAGTCCTCGAACGAAGGCCACGTCAACTGGCGCGTGGATGGCCGCAGCCCCGGAGCACGGGGCAGCTGCGCAAAGCCTCCGCTGACCCGTGGCACCCGTGTCCTCGACGTGGCCTTCACCGTCAAAGCACGGTTCAGACCAAGGCACCTGTTGGGTCAGGGTTTAACGGCTGCGGGGGCGTTCTTGGCCTCCACCGCCTGCCCCGCCAGGCGCTTCTCGCCGCTGCCGGCGTGGGCGGGGCGTTCGTGGACGGCGGCCTCGCGTCCGTCCTCGGTCGCGGCATACACAATCCCGATCGTGGTCTCGGTCTCGCCCTCCACCAGCCGGTTGACCGCCTCGACGCCCTGCATGAGTGTGTGGTCGGTGTTGGCGACCTCGTACTTCCACATGCCGAAGCGGCCGCGGCTGAAGATGCCGCGGGCCTCGAGCCAGGGGATCACGTCGCTCAGGATCGCGTCGCGATCGACCGCCGGGGTCGGATACGCGTACTCAGCCCGGTAGAGCCAGGTGTCGCAGATGTCGTCGCGCTCGCCGGGCTCGAGCAGGCCGGCGTTCTCGAGGCCGGTGATGGTCTCCTCTACCACGCGGTCCTTGTCCACCGGCTTGTGCTCGCTCTCGCTGACCTCGCAGAGCAGGGAGTAGTAGGTCGCGTTGTCGCCGCTCTGGTCGGGCGTGAGGTAGGGCGAGTAGTTGCTCAGGTAGGTCACGCGGTAGAACGGGCAGTTGCTCTCGGGGAAGTACATCCAGCTCTTGGTGCTCGGGCAGGGGCGCTTGATGCCGATGCCGATCATGTAGCCCGACGAGTGGCGAAGCTGCGCCGCCCGGGTGCGGAGCGTGTCGGGCACGTCGCCGGTCAGGATGTCCTTGCACAGAACATCCAGCGGCATCGCGGTGATGAGCACGTCGTAGCTCTCGGTGGTGCCGTCGGCGAAGGTGACGACCTTGGCTCCGGCGTCGATCGACTTGACCGTGCGGTCGAGGGCGATGTGCTCGCGGATGCTCTCGCCCATGCGCCTGTAAAACTCGCCGGTGCCGCCCTTGAGCGGGTACTTGAAGCGGTTGTTGGGGCCCCAGCCGAAGTCGTCGCTCTCGAGGACGACGTTCTTGAGCGCACGGTCGATGTCGAGCACCGCGACCCGCTCGCCGATCCACTGCTTGTTCATCATCTCGGGCGGGTGGGCCCAGACCTTGAAGTTGTACGGGCGCATGAAGTGCTTGGCGATGCCCTCGCCGAAGACCGCGTCGATGAACTCACCGAAGTTGGTCGCGTCCTTGTGGCTCTTGACTTTGCCCTGCCCGGTCTGGGCCTTGATGAGCCCGGAGAGGCACTCGTAGGCCGCCTGCTTGGGCAGGTAGCGGATGTTGTTCTGGAAGGGGTACGGCACCCAGCGGTCGAACATGCGGACCCAGCTCTCGCGGTCGTTGAGGCTGAACTCGTCGCCCATGAGTGTGTCGAAGAGCTTGTCGTAGTAGTCGTAGTGGCTGAACATGACGTGGCCGCCGATGTCCCAGGTGAAGCCGGCCTCGTCGGTGAAGCTGGCGGCGAGCCCGCCGATGTAGCTGTTGCGGTCCACGATCAGGAAGTTGTCGTGGCCGAGTTCCTGCAGCCGCACGCCCGCGCCCAGGCCCGTGGGGCCGGAGCCGATGATCAGGACGCGGTGCTCGGGCTTGAGCTTGCCGTCCCAGGAATGTCCGGGGGCGTTTCCCGGTGAGGGCTGGTTGTTGCGCTCCGTCATGTCGATCGGCTCCTCTTCGGGCGGCCGCGGGGTCGCGAGCGGGCTCCGCCCGTTCCAGACTCCCGCCGAGTGGCATGAAGCCTACGCGCGGTCGCTCGCTTTGGGGCCGGCCCCGCCTACCCTCCGAACAGGAATGCAGACCAGAGAACCATCCCGACCCGAGACGTCCTGCCCGCACCTCGCGGCTACACGCGGCCACAGGCTTCGCATGGAGCCCCGGCGCTGGGCCCTCGCGGCCGTCGGGCTGGCGCTGCTGGGGATGGGCACGATCGGGATCTTCCTGCCGGGCATCCCCACGACGATCTTCTTAATTCTGGCGTCGGCGTGCTTTGCCAAGAGCTGCCCGCCGATGGAGCGCTGGCTGCGGGAGCAGGCGGTCTTCCGGCCCTACGTCCGATATCTCGACCCCGACGCGGTGATGCCCAGACGCGCCCGCGTGCTCTCGCTGGGGATGATGTGGACGGCGATCATCATCAGCGGCGTGGTGTTCTGGAAGCGGGACATGATCGCCTACGCCGGCCCGATGCTGCTGATCGCCGGTGCCATCGGCACGGTCGCGATCAGCCGGTTCCGGCGCGGCCGCTGAGCGGACTCGGGCTCACTTCATGACATCACGGGCTGTCTGGTGCGGACTCGGCCGCGGCGGTCTCGTCGGAGACCGGAGCCTCCGGGACGGCCTCAGCGCTCGCGCCGAGCTGCGCGCGCAGGTCGTCCTCGATCCGCTTGGCGAGCCTCGCCTCGAGCGAGGAGTCCCGCCGCATGGGGACCAGATAGACCGACGAGTGACGCTCGCGCAGCTGCGGATCGATCGCGAATGTCGAGCCGCCGACCGTCTCGCTGTCGAGCCGGCGTCCGGCCCGCTGCTCGCGCAGCACCGTCACCCAGACCGAGCCCCGCATGCTCTCGGCCCCGTCGGGCTCGAAGGTCACCCGCACGGCGCGGGCCTGGTGGTTGAGCGTGTCCTCCCACTCGTCGCCGAGGCCGGTCTGCAGCGGGCTCCACGGCTGGAGCAGGCCGGTCGAGAACTCTGGCGCGGTCGAGATGACGCCCGCATCGGCGTCGATGCGCTCGAGGTCGAGCCGGTAGGCGCGGAGGACGTCGCGTGTGGTGCCGAACGCGGCGGTGTAGTCGCTCTTGGCGAACGTGAACTGCCCCGGGTGATCGACCGCCGAGGCGCACCCGCCGAGCGTCAGGCACACGGCGACGGCCGCTGAGAGCAAGGTTCCGAGCTTGTGCATCGTGTTCACCGCCATTGTGGATTCTCGCTCGGGCGTGGGTCCTGGTGCCCGTCGCCAAGTCTACCGCAGTTGGTCCACCGTCCGCACGATCAGGTCCCAGGCCTTCCGGACGTGAACCTCGGCGGTGTGCGTGCCGCCGATGGCGAATCGGGCGATCGGCCGGGGCTTGCCGTCCGGGCCGGGCCAGCTGGCGTGCGACAGGAACGTCTTGCCGGTGGCGTTGACGCGCTCGATGACCCGGGTGGTCAGGTCGTCGGGCCCGGCGACACGGAAACAGACCAGCGAGAGGCTCCGCGGCACGACGAGCTCGAACCGGTCGTCGAACTTGACGAACCGCTCGAGCATCTCGCCGAGCCGCACGTGCTCGCGGATGTGCGCGCGCAACCCCTCGACGCCGTAGTGCCGCACGACGAACCACAGCTTGAGCGCGCGGAAGCGCCGGCCCAGCGGCACGTGCCAGTCGCGGTAGTCGATCACGCTCCCGCTGTCGCTCGCGGCGTTGCGGAGGTACTCCGGCGTGATGCTCATCGCGTCGGTCAGGTCGCGGCGTGAGCTGGTCCAGAAGAGGTCGCAGTCGAAGTTGGTCAGGAGCCACTTGTGCGGGTTGATGCAGAGCGAGTCGGCGCGCTCAAGCCCTGCGGCCATGGCTCGATACTCCGGGCACACCAGCGCGCTGCCGGCCCAGGCGCCATCGACATGGAGCCAGATGGCCGGGCTGTGCCCCGGCGGGCCGGATGTCCCGCCCTGCTGCGAATCGGCAAACGCGCTGAGCACGCCGGCGATCGCCTCGATGTCGTCCATCGCGCCGACGCCGGTCGTGCCCATCGTCGCGATGCACGCGATCGGTGTGGGGCTCGCGGGGTCGAGCCCGCGCTCGTCGAGCACTCGCTGCAGCTCGGCGATGTCCATGCGGCCCTGCGCATCGGTCTTGATCGTCCAGACCCGCTCGTCGTCGTCGGGGCCCTCGGCGATGCCGGCCATCATCGCGGCCTTGACCACCGAGGAGTGCGCGCCCTCGGAGCAGATCACCGCGAAGCGCTGCTCGACCGCCTCGGCGACGAGCCCGAGTTCGCCGGTCTCGGCCTCGAGTGCGCGCGCACGTTCGGTGCGAAGGCGGCGCCAGCGCTGGCGTGCGGCGATGAGCGCCGCGAGTGTCGCCTCGCTGGCGGTGCCCTGGATCACCCCGCCGCCGCCGAGCCCGCTGTTGTCGGCGGTGGACCGGAAGCACTCGGGCAGGTCGAACATCTCGGCCATCCAGTCGAGCATGCGGGTCTCGATCTCGGTGCAGGCCGGGCTGGTCTGCCAGAGCATGCCCTGCACGCCGAGCCCCGCGCTGCACAGCTCGGCCAGTACCGCCGGCCCGCTCGAGTTGCAGGGGAAGTAGCCGAAGAACGAGGGGTGCTGCCAGTGCATGAGGCCGGGGAGGACGATCTTGGTCAGGTCGTCGAAGACCTCGCCCCACGCCTCGGTCGGCTTGTCGGCGTCGCCGAGGCCGCGCTCGGGCGGTGACTCGGGCAGGCGGGCGAGCACGTCGCCGGGCTTGTCCTGGCTCTTGACCGGCCACATGCCCACCGAGGCCTGGTAGTCGGCGAGGAAGTCCACCATGCGGTGGCCGAGCTCGCGGAACTGCTCGGGCGTGAGGTGGTTGGGGGAATCGGGCATGAGGGGAGGATATCTCCGTTGGCCCGCAACGCACCCGCACGCCCGGTCCGCCCCCCGGACGCCGACGATGAGGCTCTGCGAATCGTCGGATTCGACGTGCCGGGGCACACCTGTCCCTCCCCCATCCGACACTTCGCTCGAAGACTCGCTCAGTGTCGGCGTCCGGGAGAGACACCCGCGCTGTTTCCGACATGCTCGGGGTGGGGTGCCGTGGTCTGCGCCGTGCTTTGACGGCGAAGGCCACGTGGAGGGCGCGTGGCCATCGTTCGAGGACTCACGCAGACCACGGCACCGTGTGCGCACGTTGGCGGCCCGGCCTGTGGGGGGCCGGGCCGCCGAGGGTGGCGAGGGGTGGAGTCGCGATCACTCGCAGCCGGAGGTCCAGTCGTTCAGGAAGTCGATCACGTCGAGGGTGTTGACCACGCCGTCGCCGTTGACGTCGGCCTCGGGGAGCCGGGCGCTCCAGGCGTTGAGGAATTCGAGCACGTCGAGGGTGTTCACCACGCCGTCGGCGTTGAAGTCGCCGGGGCAGCGGAAGTCGAGGTCCCAGAAGAGCTGGTGGGTGTGGGAGTCGAGCCACATGCTGGTCTGCGGCGGGACGAGGGCGTTGCCGCCGAGGGCCACGAGCCACGGATCGCTCTGCGGGAGCACGAAGACGCGGACCGGTTCGAGCACGACGGGGTCGCCCTCGAGCGTGGGGATCGCGACGTGGCAGCGGCCCATGGGGAGGATCAGTTCGTTCTGCTGATCGGGCAGGATGTCGGTCAGCCCTGCGTGGAAGAGGATCTGGTGGTTCTCAAAGTCGAGGACTTCGGGGCCCATCATCTCGAGGCCGAGCTGCTGTGCGGCCTGCTGGCCCATGCAGGAGACGGGGGCGAGGTTGAGCTGGACGAACTGGATCGGCACGTCGTTGATGAGCAGGTCGTTGAGGTGGGGCTCGAAGACGGCCTCGTCCTCGTAGTTGTCGTCTTCCTGCACGGGGGCGCGCTTGTCGGCACCGCCGTCGCCGCCGCCACCACCGCCGCCGCCGTTGAGCTGACGCCAGCCCGTGGAGCGCTTGTTCTTCTTCGGGTCGTTCGTCGCGACATCGGTGAAGTCGAGCTTGTGGCCGTCGATGGTCGCGCCGCAGACGTTGGCGCCGATCTTGGTGGGGACGGACTTGGTCTTCTTGTTCTTCTCGGCGTCGTTGGCGCCGGCCTGTTCGCTGGGCTTCTTGGGCACGAAGACGGTGACATCGATCTCGCGGGCCGGGCCGTTGGCGGTGCCGTCGGCCTTGCGGGGTTGCACCTTGATGGTGATGTTGCGGAAGATGTGGCAGGTGACGCTGCCGCCGCCGGTGCCGCCCATGCGCTGGGTGCCGTCGGCGGGGAAGTCGGGGTCGCCGTTGGCGTCGAGGAAGCCCATGCGTTTGGCGTCGTCGAAGCTGATGGTGGTGGTGCCGCCGGAGTCGGCGATCGCGCCGACGGTAACGCCGCCGATCTCGATCCCGACGGGGTACTTGGTGAACTGGTCTTCCGGGCCGGCGTGGGCAAGCACCGACGCGAGGCCGAGGGTGGCGACGGCGGCGATTGTCTTGAGGTTGGTGCGGCGTTTCATGGTGTGTTCCTTTCGGTGAGCGGGGACAAGCGAGTGGGTTCACGTTGTCAGCGACAGCACCGCCGATGGCTCACGCCGTTGTGGGAGAAAGAAGGCCCCTTCCGCACCGGATCGTGCCGCGTGCGTTGGCCAGGAGACCCACTTTGCCCATCCTGCCGCGGAATCGCGCAGCGGCGAGCGGACGGGGCGTGGCCCGTCCGCTCGCTGATGGGTGAGATGTCCTGCGATCCGGCGTCAGCAGCCGCCGGTCCAGGCGTTGAGGAACGCCAGCACGTCGAGCGTGTTGACGATGCCGTCGCCGTTGAAGTCGCCCGGGCAGGGCGGGGGCGCCGGCAGCGGGATGATCCCGAGGCCCGTGCCCTCGGCCAGGTCGTTGCCGAAGCCGAGGAAGAGGTCCATGCACTGGCCGGGCAGCAGCGGCGGCTGGAACTGCACGAACAGCTGGTCGGGCAGGATCTGCAGGTCGACGATCTGGAACGGCTCGGGCAGCTGCAGCATCTCGAAGCCGTTGTCGGCGCCGTCGAGGCGCATCTCGAAGCCGCCGATCGCCTCGTCGCCCGGCAGCCCGCCGTTGGAGACGGTGGCGCCGCAGAGCCGGCGTCCGCCGCCCCAGTCGTCGCTGAACGGATCACCCGGAAGGAGCGTGGCGCTCACGCAGATATCGCGGTGCACGCCGCCTTTCTCTTCAGAGAACTTGACGCGGATCTGTGTACCCTCGGGCGTGGGGCCGCTGAAGCGAATGGTGACATCGATGGTGCCGCCGTTGGCGACGTCGAAGTTGCCGTCGAAGATGGAACTGCAGGTGGATCCGGGCGAGCCGTCGGTGGTATCGCCCTCACCGGCGCCGTTGAGTTCTCCGTTGCCGTCGTCGTCAACCTTGTCGACGTTGGTGTCGGTGACATCGATGCCGGTGATGTTGGGCACGGCGACACCGTCGTCGTGGAAGATGTGGACGGTGATGTCCTTGGCCTTTTTGCCGGTCTTGTTCTTGACCTGGATCCCGATGTTCTGCGATCCGCCGTTGACGGGGATGACCGCCCCGCCGGGGGGGACGGCCGTTTGGGCGTCCGATGCAGCAGCGAGACCGGCCACGGCGATGAGTGCGGCCGCGAGGAGCGTGCGGGCAGAGTGTGAGAATGAAGTGGGTGAGCGTTGCATGGCGTGACCTCCCAAGGTTGTGCGCCGGGGTGTGGTGTCGGGCCACGGCGGCCCGTTTCACTGTGTCAGCGACGCGGGGGGGTGGGGGGTCACGGTGTGGGCAGGAATAGTCGCCCCGGTTGCGGGGGGGCGGCAGGTCCCCTCGCTCGCGCGAGGGGCTCCATGAGCAATGCGCCCCGCGCATGCGGGGGGGTCATACAAAAAGCCCCTCGCGTGGGCGAGGGGCTTCGCGTGATTCATCATCGGCGGCGGAGCCGCGGTCTTGGCGCTACTCCGGCAGCTTCGCGAGCTCCGCTTCGACGCGCTCGACGAGGCGCGAGACGGTCTCGGCGCCGAAATCGAAGGCCAGGCCGGTTGCCTCGAACAGCTCGGGCAGCGGGCGGCTGCCGCCGATCGAGAGGCCCTTGATGTAGAGATCGATCGCCGCCTGCTCGCCCTGTTCGAGCGAGATGAGCCAGAGCTGCAACGCCCCGAGCTGGGCGATGCCGTACTCGATGTAGTAGAACGGGTGGCCCCAGAGGTGCGGCTGGCGGTGCCACAGCCAGCGGTGCTCGGCGTCGAGGCCGGACCAGTCCACCCCGCCGCCGAATCGGGACTCGAGCTCGAGCCACTGGGCGCAGCGCTCGTCGGCGGTGTGCTCGGGGTTGGTGTAGATCCAGTGCTGGAAGGCATCGATGGTGGCGATCCACGCGAGCAGGCTGACCGAGCCCTGCAGCTGCTTGCGCATCGCGCGGCCGAGGTCGGCCTCGTCGGGGTAGTAGCCGTCGGCCCCGCCCCAGTGCTTCATGGTCATCAGCTCCATCGCCATGCTCGCGACCTCGCAGAACTCGATCGGCGCGTGGCGGTAGCCGACGAGCGGGTCCTCGCGCGAGAGCTGCGAGTGGAAGGCGTGGCCGGCCTCGTGCACCATCGTCTCGACGTCGCGGTGCAGGCCCGCGGCGTTCATAAAGATGAAGGGCTGGCGGATGCGGTCGCGCATGTACTGGTAGCCGCCGGGGGCCTTGCCCTTGCGGCTGTCCAGGTCGAGGCAGGCCCCGTTGCGCGAGCCGCGGGACTCGCTGCCGTCGCCGAGTTCGCCGAGCATGTCGGCCAGGCGCGGGTCGAGCCGACGAAACGCGGCGATCGCCTTCTGCATCAGCTGCTGGCCGCCGTCGAAGGGCGTGAGCGGCCTGCGGCCCTTGGCATCAACGGCGACGTCCCACGGGCGCACCGTGTCCACGCCGAGCGTTGTGCGCCGCTCCTCGAGCCTGCGCTGGTTGAAGGGGACGACCGCCTTCTCGACCGCGTCGTGGAAGGCGAAGCAGTCTTCGGTGCCGTAGTCGAACCGGAGCATCGAGCGGAAGGCGTAGCCGACATAGTTGGTAAAGCCCGCGTTCTTGGCGACCTTCTGCCGGAGCTCGACCTGCTCGCCGAAGATCTCGTCGATAGTGTCCTTGTCCTGCAGCCGCCGCTCGGCACAGATTCGCCACGCCGCCTCGCGGACGGCACGGTCGTTGCTCTCCTGGTACTTGCCCATCTGCGGCATGGTCTGCTCGCGGCCGTCAAACTCCACCGTCATCGCGCCGGTTACCGTCTGGTACTTCTGCGCCAGCTTGTCGATCTGGGTCTGCAGCGGCACGTTGGCCTCGCGGAACAGCTCGACCGCGGCCTGGGTCGCCCGGCGCAGCACGAGATAGCGCTCTTCCGGAAGATCGAAGCTGTCAAAGTAGGACGCCTCGACCTTGTCGAGCTCGAAGGCCGCGGGCTTGATCCTGGGCGAGACCTCCTCGAGGAACTTTGTGAAGGCCCCGGCCGCCTCGGCGTCCTCGGTGTCGCAGGTCATGGAGATGTAGAGGTTGGCCTCCGCCTCGCTGCAGGCGGCTTCGAGCTCGGAGCGGTCGATCAGCCAACGCTCAAACTCGGGGGCGCTCTCGACGGGGCGGTCGCGCAGCGCGGTGAACAGCGGCTCGATGTTGGACCAGTCGGTCGCGTCGATCTCGGCCGGGACAAAGCTGGTGTCGAGTGTGGGCATCTGGGTCTCCTGTGCCGCCCGGCGGGTGGGGCGCAATCGGTGAAGCGGGCTATCCGGCGCGATCATAGAGCCGCGGCGCACGGTGTGGGCCGGAAGAAACAAAGCCCCGGGCGGGGTGCCCGGGGCTCTGCGAGGAGTTCACGATTGAGGCCTGATCTGCGCGGGGCTTATGGCCTGAGCAGATCGCGGAGCATGCGCTCCTGCTCGCGGAACCAGTCATCGGAAAGACCGTTGACGTAGGCGAGCGTCGGGTAGGTCTTGGCGACGCTGCGGATGACCGCGAGGTGGCGGCGGGCGAGTCCGACGAACGAGCCGCGTTCCTTGAGGTCGGCGGTGCCCGCGGCGTTCTGCACGGCGAGCTGGTACTTCTGGAAGTAGGAGCCCATGCGTTCTTCGGCCTTGGTGACGCCCTCACGCCAGGCGCGCATGTCGGCCTCGGGCTGGCTGATCGGGAAGATCTCGCCGCTGACCTGCTTGCCGACCCACTCGATCTCGTTGTAGCCGAGCATCTTGGTGAGCGTGTTGAGGTCGTTGGTGGTGCCCTTGGAGAACTTGCACTCGGCGGCCTGCGCCGAGTCGAAGGTCAGGATGCGGCCGGCGGGGTTGACCATGTACTGGCCCTCGTCGGTGTTGTACCAGGTGATCTGGCCGTCCTGATTCCTGTTGTAGCTGAGGGGGTCCTCGATCTGCATCGACCGCATGATCTCGGGGGCGCGTTTGCCCTGCGCCGACACCCGCTCCATCATGTAGAGCACCTTCTCCAGTTCGAGACCTTCGACGGCCACCAGCGCGCCGGACCAGCCGGTGCAGGCGCCGTAGTTGCCGTCACGCATGAAGTAGATCTCTTCGAGGATGTGCGAGCTCATCGCGGCGGCGGAGATCGCCGACTCGATCCACGCGACCGTGCGGAAGCGGGGCTTGTACTCGTCATGGATCACCTCGTGCATCTTGGGGATCTCGAGCAGGTAGCCGCCGCCGGAGTTGACCTTGAAGACGACGATGTCGATCTCATTGTCCTCGAGCCATTCGATCGAGTTGTGCAGCGGCTGGGCGGCGAACTGCACGCCGACCATGCCCTCGAGCGTAATCACCACGCCGCGGGGCACGCCGGAACGCTTGGGCGGGAGCTTCTTCGAGTCTTCGGCCGCGGCCCGGACGGGGTCGCTGCCCGCGGGGGCGCTGTCGGCGTCGCGTTCGATGCGATCGATCGCGGAGGCGGCGAAGAAGGCGCCGGACTGGGAGACGCCGCCGATCGAGTAGTCGATCCAGACCGAGCCGCTCAGCTCGCGGACGATCTGGCCCTCGATGACCCGGCCGTCCTTGAGGTAGATCTTGTCGCCGGCGACGGCGTTGGTCGCGGTGCCCAGCAGCAGCGCCAGCGCGAGCACCAGCCCGGCCGCCGTCCCGCCCAGTTGTCGAGTCCAACCGAAGAATCTCATGACACGTCCTCTCAATGCACGCGCTGGTGTGGCGCGGGTGGTCTGGGTTCAGTTCCGGGTGTTCGTGCCGCCGGCCCGCGCCGTGCGGCGACGGGTTGTGCTACGGGCGGTCCTTCATCTGTTCCTGTGTGATCTGCTCGATGATGGTCTCCATCGTCGGAACATCCCACATGCCCTGCGGGGGCATCCGGAACATCCGCACGCCGATCACTTCCTTGTACCGCTCGAGGATCGAGATCATCTTGCGGAGCGTGGCGATCTGGCGCGAGCGGGCGGCCTGGCGTTCGCGCCGCTCACCGGCGACCTGGATCTGGTCGTATTCCTGCCGCAGGTCGCGCAGCTGGCGTTCGGCGTTCTCGATGCTCCGCGTCCACTGCTCGCGGATCCGCTCCTCGCGAGCGTCGATCAGCCGGTAGTTGCGGTCGATCTCCAGCTCAAAGAGCAGCGAGTCGAGGTCATCGACGGTGCCCTTGGAGACGCCGATGGTCTTGGCGATGTCGGCGGTGATGGTCAGGTTGTCGTTGCCCAGGCCGCGGGCGCGTTCCTGGATGGTGTCCTCGTTCTCGCCCTTGCCGTCGTCGGTGAGGATGACCTCGTTGAGGTCGGGGTTGGGTTCGCCCTCGATGAGCACGGGCTTGCCGTTGTCGATGCGGTAGCTCAGCACGTAGTCGGTGCGGGCCATCGCCTCGATGATCCGCGCGTCGTAGCCGCCGTTGAGCGCCATGCCGCGGGCGTGGCCGAGGCGGAGCGAGAACTGCTTCTCACGCACCCGCTCGTCGCCGGTCGAGCCGTAGATCTCTTCCAGCCGACCGATACCACCGATGCGGCCCTCGCTCGAAAAGTAGATCGTGCTGAAGTTCAGAGGCAGGAACGCGGCGCCGCCCATCGCGTTCTTCACCCACGCGACGTACTTGGGCTTGTAGCCCAGCGTCTCGGGAAGCTCCTTGGTGAAGATCGGCTCGATGTCCTCGGTCAGCCAGAGCTGATCGAACTGGTTCACATCGTCGCCGAACTCCTGCCCGCCGAGCGTGCCCCAGGCGTTGTCGATCGCCAGGATCACGTACTGCGGCCGGTGCTTGGTGATGTCCTTGGCGATCTGCCGGACGGCCGTCGGGGTGATGTCACGCCCGAAGTAGCCCTCGATGTTCACCACGTAGACCGCGGGCGCGCTCGAATCGACCGCCGGCTCGGGGCGGTCGGCGCCATCACCGTTGTCGGCGTTCACCGTCGCGGCCTTGGTCCCGCCGTCCTCGGGGCCACGGTCGATCGCCAGCAGGTCGGCCTTCTTGTACGTCTGCTCGCCCTCAATGCCGGCGACGATCACGAGGAACCGGACGTGCGTCTCGGTCTCCTCGAGCACGCGGCCCTTGATCACGCGTCCGTCCTTGAACACCAACTGGTCCGGCGGGTCGCCGGCAGAGACCGCCACGGGTGCCGCAACCGAAGCGCCGATCCCCGTGGCCCCGACAGCACCAGCCACCGCGAGCACGCCCGCGATCGCCGCCGCCAAAACCCGATTGCGTTGTGTCTTCATCTTGCCCTCTTTCGTGAACCTTCCCGTGTGTCTCGCGGGCTGCCTCCGGATGGCACACCCCGCCCGCGTGTCTGCAGACTCACAGCTTAGACGCTCCCGCCACTGGCGAGTTCCGCGGCCAGTTCGAGCGCCTCGGCCTTGCCCGAGACCCGGCCCTCGAGCTGCGCGTCGTATACCGACGAGAGCACCCGAGCAAACACCGGACCCGGGGTGAGGCCCGCCTCCAGCATGTCGGTGCCGTCGATCAGCGGCGAGGGTGCCAGGCCGATCCCGTCCCCGGCCAGCGACGCGACGTCGGTCCGGACCAGATTGCCCAGTTTGCCATTTCGGGCCTGCAGCACCGCCAGGGCGTCTGCAAACCACGCCGCGGCCGCCCGCCGCTTGCGCGAGGAGACCCCGGCCTCCGACCAGCCCGCCTCGATCTCCAGCACGCCCTCGAGCACGTCCCGCAGGCGTGTCGATTCCTCATTACTCAGGCACAGCCCCCGGCGCCACCGCCTGACCAGCGCCGGCACCTGGGCCAGCGACTCGGCCTCGCCACGGTCGAACGCCAGTGCCGCCAGAGCCGCGGGGAAGGAGACCGGGACCGGCTGGCCGAGGAACTCCTGCGGCCCCAGCGCCGCCAGGGCCGTCCCCCGCGCCGCCGTCGGCACCACGCCGAGCACGACGCCGTCGAGGCGCAGCTCATCCAGCAGCGCCGAGGCCTGCGCCCGGGAATCGGCGAGGAACATCCGGCGGAGCTCATCGCCGACCCGCTCGCGGCTCACGCCCTCGAGTTCGGAGGCGTGTTCGCGGATGGCGCCGGCGGTGCCCTGCTCGATCGCAAAGCCGAACCGGGCGGCGAACCGCACCGCCCGCAGCGCCCGCAGGTGGTCTTCGGCGAGCCTGCGCTCGGGGTCCCCCACTGCCCGGATGATGCCCGCCCGCAGATCGGCCACGCCGCCGACGTGGTCGATCACGTGGCCGTGGATGCTGGCCGAGTCCTCGGCTGCGAGAGGATCGAGGAAGAGCGCGTTGATCGTGAAGTCGCGCCGCTCGGCGTCGTGGGCCGCATCGGCAAACTCGACACGGTCGGGGCGGCGGTTGTCGGAGTATGGTCCGTCGGAGCGGAAGGTCGCGACCTCGACCACGCCGCCGGCTTCTTTCACGAGCACGACTCCGAAGCTCGCGCCGACGGCCGCGGTCTTGCGGAACATCGCCTGGATCGCGTCGGGCCTGGCGTCGGTCGCGATGTCGTAATCGACCGGCTCGAGCCCGAGCAGCTCATCGCGCACGCACCCGCCGGCGAAGTAGGCCACGTGCCCGGCCTCGCGGAGCCGGCGCACGATGGATGCCGCGGCTGCGCGCGCGTGCTCGCTCGTCCATGCTTGTGTGTTCTGCGCCACGGCGGGAGTCTAGTGCGTCTCGGGCGGAGGCTCGGGATCGCCGGGTTCGTTCTCATCCACGACACCTCACCCACGAGACAAACCCCGGCGGGTTGCGCCCGCCGGGGCCGGTCTTCTCGATCACGCCGTCATGGAGACGCGGGCTGGTCCCGCATCACTTCTTGCGTGCCTTCTTCGGGTTCCGGGACCGCTTTGGCCCCATCGCTGCGAACGCCGCCCGCCCGAACCGGCCGGACACGGTCGCCAGCTGCACCCGCCGCATGTCGAGCATCGAGCACTCGCCGCCGGCGGACCGGACCATCAGGAAGGGCACGCAGACCGCCTCGATCCGCACGGGAGCCTCGGTGCAGTTGGGCAGCACGGTGACGCGCTGGACCCTGACCCCGTCGGAGCCGAAGCCGCAGGCCATGAAGTCGTAGCTCTCGTGCATGACCACGACGTAGTCACCCACGCACACATCGTCGGGCCGGACCTGCCGGACCACCCTGACCACCTTGTCCTTGTTCCTGTTCATGGCATCACACAACTTCATCGCTCGTGCGCCAGCGTTCGCGCGGCGCAGCAACATCACGTTCATCAGATTGCACACTGTCTGGAGGGAGCGCCGACCGATCAGCCGGCGGCGTCGGACCCGAGCCGGGCATCGCGCAGCCACACCCGGCCGCACATTCGCGGCTGAGATTCGCTGGCCGATTTGTGCTGCAGAAACAACACGGCATGCTCCTCGGGATGTCATGTCACAACATGACGGGTCGGGATTCTCTCCGATGCGCAAGAGAAGTCAAGCGTTCCGTTGCAAAAGAGAATCCCTCTCAGCTGCGACGCGCATCGCGCTCGGCCTCGACGTGCTTCCAGTAGTCCCCCGCCATCAACTCGGCCGAGTTGCCCGCCGGGTCGCGGAAGTAGATCGAGCGCGCGCGGTCGCCCTCCGGCCCGGGCCACTCGATCTCCTTCTCGATCTCGACGCCGCGAACCTGCAGGCGGGCCAGCCACGAGTCGTACGAGTCGGGCGTGATCGCAAACGCGATGTGCCCCGGGCCTGTTGCGCCGTGCGAGGGCACCACGCGGCCGGGCTTGCCGGCCATTTCCGGATTGAAGATCAGCAGCACCGCCCCGCCCGGCAGCCGTAGGCCGCGCCCGACCCCGCCGACCGACTCGTCCATCACCACCAGCCCGAGCACGTCGGCGTAGAACCGCACCGTCGCGTCGACATCGGTCGCGTAGAGGATCGTCTCGTGAACTCCAAGCACCGTCGGCATCTCGACTCCTCCAGGTCTTGCGGGTCGCACACGCAGCGTACCCCGGCACATGAGCCATCGGGCAAGGAGCACGCCGGCCCGCGCCGAGCCGCGGCCCCGCTACGCTGCCGCCATGCCCAAGCCGCCCCGTGCAAAGCTCCCCACCGTCGTCTGGGCCGCGGCGTGGGTCAGCTTCTGTGCCGATGCCTCGACCGAACTCATCTACGGCATCCTCCCGGCCCTTTACCTCGGCACGCTCAGCATCGGCGTGCTCGGGCTCGGGCTCATCGAGGGCTTCGCCGAGTCGCTTGTCAGCCTCACCAAGCTCTACAGCGGCTCGCTCTCCGATCGCTCGGGCAAGCGCAAGCCGTGGATGCTCGCCGGATACGGCCTCGCGGCGATCTCCAAACCGCTGCTGGCCTTCACCACCTCGGGCCTGGCCGTCGGCGCGCTGCGCGCGTCGGACCGCTTTGGCAAGGGCCTGCGCGGCGCGCCACGTGACGCCCTGATTGCCGACTCGATCGACCCGCACGTCCGCGGCCGCGCGTTCGGCGTGCAGCGGGGCATGGACCACGCCGGCGCGCTCGTCGGCGGCCTGGTCGCGGCGGGGCTGCTCGCGCTCAACGCGGTCACGACCAACCAGCTGTTCCTGCTGTCGGCGGTCCCCGGTTTCGCGGCGGTGCTGGTCATCGTGTTCTTCATCCGCGAGAGACCGCCCGGGCCCGACCACAAACCCCGCGCCCCGTTCGGCCTGCGGGCCGCGTGGCGGGACTCGACGCCGGCGCTGCGGCGTTACCTCGGCGCGTCGGGGCTTTTTGCCCTGGCCAACTCCAGCGACATGCTGCTGCTGGGCATCTGCTACGAACGGTTCCTCGCCTCCGGCATGGAGCAGCACCTGGCGATCAGCCGGCTGCCGCTGCTGTGGGCACTGCTGCACGTGGTCAAGAGCCTCGGCGCTCCGTTTGCCGGAACGCTCAGCGACCGCGTCGGGCGCGTGCCGCTGCTCGCCACGTCGTGGGTGATCTACGCCGCGGTCTACGCGGGCACCGCCGCGTTCGCTCTCGGCGGTCACCCCGCGTGGAGCATTGCCATCTTCGCCGCCTACGCCATGGTCGCGGTGCTCATGGAAGGCCCCGAGCGCGCGCTCATCGCCGACCTCCAGCCCGACGGCGCGAAGCGCGGCGGTGCGTACGGCATGCTGCACTTTGTCAAGGGCATCCTCGCTCTGCCCGCGACCGTCATCGCCGCTTTGCTCTGGCACGAGCTCGGGCCGGCGTGGGCGTTTGGCGCGGGTGCGGCTCTGGCGCTGGCCGCGGCGTTCGTCCTGTTGATTGTGTCACGACCGCCCGCCGAGGCCTGATCACTCACCGCCTCGCGCGGCACTCGTCCAGAAACTCGACACCCCGCCGCAGATGCGGAATCACGATCGACCCGCCCACGATCAAGGCGATGTCGAAGGTCTCCCACAGCTCCTCGTCGCTGGCCCCGGCGACGACGCACTGGTCGATGTGGTAGGCGATGCAATCGTCGCACCGCAGCACCATGCTCGCAGCGAGGCCGAGCAGCTCCTTGGTCTTCTCATCCAGCGCCCCCGCCTCGTACGCCTTGCCATCGAGCTGGAAGAAGCGCTTGGTCACCAGCGTCCCGCCGCACCGGGGGCTGCCGTCGGCGTGCGTGCCCCGCGACGCGTCGTCGCCCATGATCCGCTCGTTCAGCCTTGACCGGAACGCCTGGAAGTCGTCGTATCTGCTCATGGGCGGATCGTACCCGACGCGGTCAGGCCTTCTGCGCCACCACCAGCCCCTCCCGGTTCGCGAGGCAGCACGACAGGAACCCACTCCGCGGCGTCCCGATCCACCGATTGAAGGCGTCCACCGCGTCGCGGCCCTCGTCGGTGCCGGGCTCGTCGGTGATCCACCAGCTCGAGCCGAGGCAGTTGTCGGCGATCAGCAGCCCGCCGGGGCGGAGCAGCCGGGCCGCGTGCTCGGCGTACCCTCGATACTCGCTCTTGATCGCGTCGAGGAAGACCACGTCCGCCGAGCCCTCGCCGAGTTCCGCCACCAGCCGCGGCAGTTCCTCGAGCCCGGTGCTCTCGCGCAGCTCGACCCGGTCGGCCATCCCTGCGCGCGCAAACTCGCCACGGGCAAAGGCCGCGTGCTTCGGCTCCGGCTCGATGGTGATGAGCCTGCCGCGCTCGCCCAGCCCCCGCGCCAGCCAGAGGCCCGAGTAGCCGCCCAGCGCCCCCACCTCCACCGCCCGCGGCCGATCGGTCCCGCTGCAGGCCAGCCGCACCAGCACCATCAGGAGCCTGCCGACATCCGCCGAGACCGCGATCGAGGGCAGACCCGCGGCGACCGCGCGGTCCATGAGCGTCTCGAGCTGTGCATCCAGCGGCTCGCCCAGCCCGCCGAAGACCTCGCCGACATACCCGCACGTCCCGGCCCACTTCTCAGGTGTCATGTGTGTCATGCCCGGACGGTAGTCGCCGAGGGTGCCACGGGTCAGGCCCGGCTCTGCGGGACTGCCCCGTGTCGAGACGCCGCACGGGGCAGCCGCTCAAAGCAGCGTCTGACCCGTGGCACCCAAGCGCGCTCTCGCAGCAGTCTCTACTTCGATGACACGATCGGCCCGGCACCGAGCCGGACCAACGCCGCACTGAGTCGGGCGTGCAGGTCGCGGTCTGCGCCCAATGCGTCGGCCCGCCGCGACCCGGCGAAGTCGTACACGGCGAACGGATCACCCAGCCGCTTCTCCGGGTCCTCGTCCGCGTACCGCGGCACCACGTGCGCGTGAAGCACCGGCACCTGATTGCAGAGCATCAGATAGTTCAGCCGCTCGCAGCCGGTCGCCTCGGTGACCGCGTCACCCAGCAACGCCACATCCGTGAGAAACGCGGCCCGCGCGGCGGGCGGCAGGTCGTTCAGGTGCGCAGGCGTCGCCGCACAACCAGAGTCCCCGAGCAGGGCCGCGGGCACCACCGGCAGCAGCATGCAGCAACCCGTCAGACCCTCGGGCTGCTGGTTCGACAGGATCGCCCAGCCCGTCCGGAGCCGGCCGAGCGCCTGCGGGTCATCTCCGGCCTCGATGCGGGCGATGCGGTTGGATATCGGATCGGTCATGCCCGCAGCCTAGGTGTTCTCTGACGGCTCGGTCTGTCGGCACACGGGCGTCGTGCCGTCTCGTGGGGACAGAGCCGCCCACGAGGGCGAGGGCGTCGTGCGCGAGTACGACCGCGAGGGCAACGTCGTCTGGGAGTTCGCCGTCCCGCTCTTTGGCAAAGACCGCGCCGGCGGCCACGGCTTTGACGCGTGGGGCAACGCCGTCTTCAGCGCCATCCGCCTCAACAACGGCAACACCCTCATCGGCACCGGCAACGGCCACCGCGTGCTGGAGGTCGGCCCAGACGGCGAGATCGTCTGGCAGGTCACGCAGGACGAACTGCCCGGTATCCGCCTGGCGTGGGTCACCACGCTGCAGGTGCTCGAGTCGGGCAACATCGTCATCGGCAACTGCCACGCCGGCCCCGAGCAGCCGCAACTGGTCGAGATCACGAAGGACAAGGAGGTCGTGTGGACGTTCCGCGACTTTGACCGGTTTGACAATGCGCTCTCGAACGCGTGGGTGATTGAGCCATAACGGCTCCGACTCCACCCGTCACGGCGCCGGCGGTGCCGGCGTCTGCAGCGACGGCCTGGCGATCGTCGTCGTCGCTGTGTTGGCCACGCGGATGTCGTCGATGGTGTAGAAGCACGACGGGTCGCACTCGCGCGCCGCTCGTACCACCGCCGCCGTACGCGTGCGGCGGACCTGCACGAACAGCATCGTCACCGCGCCGTCGCGCCCCGCACCCTCAAACCGTGTCACGCGGAAGTTGAGCCCGCGAAGCTCGTCGAAGAGCGTCTCGCCCTTGCGCGTAAACACCCGCACGACCTGCTCGCCGAAGGGCAGCCACCGCTGCAGCGTCACGCCGACGTAGCTGCCCGTCGCCGCGCCGATTGCAAAGGCGATGCCGTAGGCCGGTTCGGTCTGGATGCGGGTTATGACCGCCGAGACCGCGAACACCCAGATCACCACCTCGATCAGCCCGAAGAGCCACGCCAGCCCGCGGTGGCCGTTGACCACCGCCACTGTCCGCAGCGTGCCCAGAGACACATCCCCGATGCGGGCGATGATGATGACGATGCAGCCCAAGAAGATGCCCCAGGACATGGCGGATGCTCCTCAATTGACGCCCGCAGCGCGTGCCGCTGCGGGACACGAAACGTGACACCCCGCCGCCCCGCGGCGTGGCCTTGGGTCTTGCTTGCTGCTTGGCGCCTCCGATGACGCTCCGGCCCGCAGACGCCCGGCTCGCCCGAGGGGCCACCGGGCGGGTCGCCCGCTAGGCCCAATTGAGCGCGTGCACGATCAGGTAGCCGATCACGGTGCACACGCCGCAGAGCACCAGCAGCAGCGCCACGCCCACGAACAGGCCGCCGCATCCGCCGGTGCCCTGCCCGGGCAGGGGCGCAGACGTGCCGGGTGTGCTGACGGTCGTGATCGAATCGCTCGGCTGCTCGGTCATCCGGGTCCTCTCCGCTGGCGGGTCTTTGGGCTGTCATCCTAGCTCCCGACCCGCCGGGAACACCGAGCCACTCGTCCGCATCCATATACAATGCCCCTTCGGAGCCACCCCCAGCCGGGGAACCCCGCCGAATCACGGAGACCCGCCATGCCCCGCAATCGCCGATTCTTCACCCTCAGCGCCGCCGCCCTCCTGCTCGCGGTGCCCGCGGCCCTCGCCCAGACCGCAGCGAGCGGCGACGCGGACGCGGAGACCCGGTCGCTGATCCCAAACGAGACGCTCGCAGGCTGGCACGCCGACGTTCCCGCGGCCGACATCGATCTGGACGCCCCGCCCAGCTTCGTCGTCCGCGACGGCATGCTTGTGAGCATGGGCAAGCCGGAGGGCCACCTCATCACCGACGAGATCCACGCCGATTACCGGCTCGATATCGAGTACCGGTTCGCCGGCGAGCCGGGCAATTGCGGCGTGCTCGTCCACGCCTCCACCAGCCGCGCCCTCTACGACATGTTCCCCCAGTCGATCGAGGTCCAGATGTACACCGGCAACGCCGGGGACTTCTGGTGCATCGAGGAGAACATCGCCGTGGACAACATGACCGATCGCCGCGCCGGCGAGCCCGAGACATGGGGCGGCAGCGAGGGCGACTCCCGCCGCATCCTCAACCTCACCGACGGCAGCGAGAACGCGGCGGGTGAATGGAACCGCATGGTCATCGAGTGCCTGGAAAACCGTGTGCGCGTCTGGGTCAACGGCGACCTCGTCAACGACGGCTTCAACTGCACCGCCCGCAAGGGCCACATCGCGGTGCAGGCCGAGGGGGCACCGGTCGAGTTCCGCCGCTTCGACTACACCCCCATAACCGAGCTGACCCCGGCAGAAGCCAACGAGGACTGGGTGATCGAGGACGAATCCGAGGAGTGAGTCCACCGGGTGCCACGGGTCAGGCCCGGCTCTGCGGGACTGCCCCGTGCCGAGACGCCGCACGGGGCAGCCGCTCAAAGCAGCGTCTGACCCTTCGCGTCGGACGTGTGGCATGCCCACGCTTCGTGGGCATGTGCTCGGACGCACGCTTCGGAGAGACTCCATGCCCACGAAGCGTGGGCATGCCACACGGGCCCTACCATCCGCCCGTGTTCAGCCCCATCAGCGAAATCCTCGACGAGCTCCGTGCCGGCCGCATCATCGTTCTGACCGACGATGAGGACCGCGAGAACGAGGGCGACCTCGTCATGGCGGCCGAGTTCGTCACGCCGGAGGCGATCTCCTTCATGGTCCGCCAGGCCGCGGGATACCTCTTCATCAGCCTCACCGAGGCCGACTGCGACCGACTCGACCTGCACGCCCAGACGCCGGTCAACACCTCGGTCCGCGGCACGCCTCTGACCGTCTCCATCGACGGCCACCCCAAGCACGGCTTCACCACCGGCGTCTCGGCCCACGAGCGGGCCAAGACCATCAAGCTCACGCTCGATCCCAAGTCCGGCCCCGGCGATTTCGTCAGACCGGGGCACATCAACCCCCTCCGGGCACGCGACGGCGGCGTGCTGGTCCGCATCGGCCAGACCGAGGGCTCGGTCGATCTCTGCAAGCTCGCCGGGCTCAAACCGGCTGCGGTCGGCATCGAGGTCATGCGCGAGGACGGCGAGATGGCCCGCCTGCCCGACCTCGAGAAGTTCTGCACGACCCACAGGCTCAAGATGTGCTCGGTCCGCCACATCATCGAGCACCGCCTCGCCAACGAGCCCTTCATCCAGAGGCTCGACCCCACCGGCGGCACACCTATCGAGACCCCGCTGGGCACCTTCAACTGCTTCGCCTTCCGCTCGCTGGTCGACCCGCTGCCTCACCTGGCGCTCACGGTCGGCGATGTCGGCAGGCTCGGGGCCGACGGCACCCCCGTCGATTCCGATGAACCCACACTCGTCCGCGTCCACCGGCGCGACCTGCTCGGCGACATCTTCGACGACCTCTCGACCGCCGGTGCCCCGGGCTCAAAGACCTCCAGCGGCCAGATGCTCCGCGAGTCGATGCGGATGATCCAGGAAACAGGCCGCGGCGCTGTGGTCTACCTCCGCCCCCACGGCGTGGGTGAGGCCCTCAGCCAACGCCTCAGCCGCCCGTTCGGCACCGACACCACCGACGCCCCGATCCATTCGATCCCCCACGCGATGCTTGAGTACGGCACGGGGTCGCAGATCCTGCGGGCGCTGGGCATCCGGAATATGCGGCTGCTGACCAACAGCGATGCTGAATACCCGCAGCTCGACGCGTTCGGCCTGTCGATCGCCGAGCGAGTTCCCGTAAAGCCCTGTTGATACTTGCTTTACGTTCCGTCGCGGCATCTCTCCGTGCCGAAGACGTCGCACCATATACCGAACAAACCGCATATATTTGAGAGAATCCTGCGAGTTCTGCTCGCGGTCCCGGTAAACTTCTGGGACCTGACCGGATGGTTGGCGCGTGCCGACGTGGGGTTCCGGTCTTCGACACTTGTGTCCAATCTGCGTCACTGACAGGAGATTCATCTATGGCTATGCGCTGCTGCACCGGCTCCGCCCTCGGCGGGTACTTCCTTCTTGGCACCGGCTGCTTCGTCGCCGGCGTCGTCGCGACCCGCGCCCTCGACGCGACCCCGACCACCCAGTCCATCGAGGCCACCTCGCCGTTCACCGGTCAGGTCGTCAACGCCTCGTTCACGCAGCCCGAACTGGAAATGGACCCCGCCATGATGATGGCCGCCATGAAGGAATGGGCCGCCCCGACCGACGAGCACAAGCTGCTCAAGCACATGGCCGGCGAGTGGGACTGCACCACCAGCTTCAACGTGGGCGGCCCCGAGCCGATCACCGGCACGGGCCACACTGTCGCCCAGACCGTCCTCGGCGGCCGCTACGTCACCCAACACTTCACCATGCCCGACTTCATGGGCATGGAGTTCGAAGGCATGGGCGCGGTCGGCTACGACAAGGCCAAGGGCAAGTTCGTCAACGTCTGGATGGACAACTTCGGCACCGGTTTCATGACCATGGAAGGCACCTACGACGAGGACTCCGACACCCTCACCTGGACCGGCGAGGCCGTCTACCCCGGCGAGAACGGCCCCGAGACCGCGCCCGTCAAGCACATCATCAAGAACGTCTCTGACGACAACTACACGATGGAGTTCTGGGAGCCCAACCCCATGACCGGCGAGATGCACCAGTCCGGCACCATCAAGTACACAAGGAAGTAAGCATGTCCAGCGACACGACCGCTCCAGACTGCACCGCGATGGGCGCCACCACCGAAGCGCACGAGCGCTTCAAGCCCTTCGCCGGCACCTTCCACGCCAAGGTCACCATGTGGATGGGCCCGGGAGACCCGATGGTCTCCACCGGCACCATGACCAACACGCTCGAACTGGGCGGTCGGTTCCTGCATCAGGTCTACAAGGGCGACGCCACCGACGGCCCCTTCCCCAACTTCGAGGGCCGCGGCTACTGGGGCTACAACACGGTCGACAACCGCTACGAGGGCCTCTGGATCGACAACGCCTGCACGTTCTTCCAGACCGAGCAGGGGCAGGTCGATGGCTCGGGCAAGGTCTGGACCATGCTCGGTTCGATGACCAACCCCGAAACCGGCAAGCCCATGCAGAAGCGCTCGACCATCACGCTGCACGACGACGACTCGCACGAGATGGAGATGTCGTTCGAAGCCGCGCCGGGCAAGTGGCACAAGGCCATGCACATCACCTACGCCCGGGCCTGATCGGCACCCGCCGCTCACCCACCGCGTCTCAAACACGACGGCCGCGTTCTGCTCAGGAACGCGGCCGTCTTTCTTTCTCGCCCGGATGCGCCTTCTCGACGATCGCGTCGCCTCGGCGACACGAGTTGCTCGCGCACATGGGGGAATGTACGCGTTCTCACGAAACGTGCAACCGCACCGTTCGAATCCTCGAACATCCCCTCGACTCTGGCCCGTTCGGGCATCCACAGAGCTTTTCGTACAGAGAGCGAGAGCCGGCGCGACGTTTCTGTTGGGCCGCTGAAAATCGACAACCGTGTTTCACCGCGCGTAGAAACCCCCATCGGGCTTGGTGCTTGGTGGCCATTCCGCACGCGACCAACTCTCCCCAGCCCACTCGATGGCTGCCGGGTGCTCCCCTGCCATGCAAGGAACTCCATGAACCTCTCTACTCTCACCCACGCGACGACCGATAGAATCCTGCCGACATTGCACAACCCCCAATCAGATCATGAGCTCCCAGGATTCGTCTCCGACGAGAGCGTCTGGAGAGCGCTGTGCTCCGATTCCGACGCCGCGGTCACCGTCTGCGATCGTGAAGGCAGAATCCACTTCGCCAACGAGCTTTCCAACCGCTTCTTCCGCTGGCAGCAGACGGTCAAGCTCGGACGCGACCCCGGCGCAGCCAACACCGCACGCAACACCGTCAAGGACGCGGCCTCCAACGCCGCCATCGACGAACGGCTCCGCCTGTTCACCCGTGTCTGCGACACCGGACGCGGCGTGGCGTACGAGAGCCTCGTGCAGGGGATCCGCCAGTTCGTAACCGTCCGGCCCGTGCCGGGAGGACAAGGGCAGACCTTCGCGATGATCGTCGCCCGGCGCATGCACGCCTGGGAACGTGCCGAACTGCTCGCCGACGAAACCCTCGAGGTGGTCGAACTCGAGACCCACGACCCGGGCATCCTCGCCACGCTCTCGCCGCGAGAACTCGATGTGCTCATCCTGCTAGGCGGCGGCATGACCCACGCCGAGATCGCCGAGCGGCTGGGGCTCAGCGTCCGCACCATCGAGCGGCACCGCGACCGGCTCGGCCAGAAGCTCCGTGCCGGCAACCGCGTGGACCTCGCGCGGTTCGCGATCCGCGCCGGGTTGGCCGAGCTGCCCGATCCCGCGCAGGGCTTCTACCTCGACGAGCACCCGAGAGACCCGCTCGACCTGCCGGCGTCCCTCCGCAAGATGGCGCGGCGGCGCGTGCGGGCATCCGACATGCAGACCGAGCCGGACCGTCGCCGCAAAAAGCCGGCCTCCGACGAGTAGCCGTCCCTCGCCCGCACCCGCTCTAGAACCGCTCGAACGTCGGCAACGCCCCGACCAGCGGGCGGCAGTAGTCCATGAACATCGGCGACACGTCGTTGTGGCCCTGGATGAACTCGGCCGGCATGTGCCGCGTCTTGGCCGCGACCGCCGAGAGCTCGATCCGCTTGAACCTCGCGGCGTAGGGCTGGTCGCCGCCGATGGGGCTGACCCGCTCGATGGCGACACTGCCGTCCACATCGCCCGACATCGCCAGCGTCGCCGCGAACCGGCCCGAACCGCGGGCCTCGGCCATGTCCACCGGCGAGGCTTCCGGCCAGCACCGCTGGATGTAGCCGAACGTATCGGCCCGCACCCGCAGCTTGGTGCCACCCTTCGGCGTCAGCTTCTCCTTGAGCAGGTTCGAGAGCGCATCACCCAGCGCTCCGGATCCCGAGAGCTGGACATTGCCGTGCGCATCGGTCTGGGCGTTCTGGATCAGCGTCGCGCCGATCGAGTTGCCGTCCTTGTCGCTGATCCCCTCGCTCACCGCGATGTGGCACCGGCCCTTGGCGTCGTAGATCTTGGCCACGTCCTGCACAAACCGCTCGGTGTCGAAGGGCACCTCGGGCACGTAGATCAGCTGCGGCCCGTCGGTCGAGCCCTCGTACCGGTCGCTCCGCCGCGCCAGCGAACTCGCCGCGGTCAGGAACCCCGCGTGCCGCCCCATCACCACGTTGATCTTGATGCCCGGCAGCGAGATGTTGTCGAGGAAGTCGGCCATGCACGCGATCGCGACGAAGCGGGCCGCCGAAGGGAACCCCGGCGTGTGGTCACTCCCGACCAGGTCGTTGTCCACCGTCTTGGGCACGTGGAAGCACCGCATCTCGTATCCGCGGGCCGCCGAGAGCTCGTTGACGATGCGGCAGGTGTCGCTCGAATCGTTCCCGCCGATATAGAAGAAATACCGCACGTCGTGCTGCTCGCAGGCCTCGAAGATGCGCTGGCAGTAGGCCTGGTCCGGCTTGTCGCGGGTCGAACCGAGCCCGGCCGACGGCGTCTGCGCGAGACGCTCGAGCCGGTCGTGCGACATCTCGGTCAGGTCGATCAGGTCGCCCTTGACCAGCCCGCTCACCGCGTGACGCATCCCGAGGATCCGCTTGATCGGGTGCCCCGGCCGGCCCGCGCCCTTGGACAGCAGCCCCTGCACCACACCCACCATCGACTGGTTGATCACCGCCGTCGGACCGCCCGACTGGCCGATCACCGCGTTGCCCTCGATCAGATTCGCCATGCGCTCACCCTCTCCGTCTCGTGCTCATCGTCAGTGACACCGGCTTCCGGCCGGTGCCGGGGATCTCCCGTGCTGTCGGCCCCGGTGGCACCGGCTTCCAGCCGGTGCGGGCACGCCGCAAGCGGGGTTGCCCGACCGATCATACCCGGCCGCAAACTCCGCTCGGTCTGATACGCTGCCCGCATGACGATCATGAATCCCCGTGCGCTCCGCCGTTCGCTGCTGACGCTCGCCGCGTCGCTCGTTGCCGCCTCGCCGCTGGCCTACGCCCAATCCGGCTCGGGCAACCACACCGGCGACCCGCTCGATCCGCAGCCCAACGGCCCGCGCCAGACCGACCCCGACTGGCACTTCCTCCTCGGACCCACCGTCCACGTCAGCCCGAACGGCCTGATCGAGTCAGCCATCGTCGAGATCCGCGGCAACCGGATCGTCAACGTCACCGACATGTCCACCGTCCGCTTCGCTCCGCCCGCCGGCGCACAGGTCCACGACCTCTCCGGCAAGCACGTCTACGCCGGATTCATCGACGCCCACCTGCCCATCGACGCGCCGCGCCCCGACATCAACAGCCCCGGCGCGCACTGGAACGCCGGCGTCACGCCGCAACGCTCGGCACTCGACGCCGGCGGCGTGCCCTCGGGCGACGCCAGCCGACTCCGCAAGCTCGGCTTCACCGCCGCGGCCATCGCGCCAAACGGCGGCATCTTCGCCGGACGCGCCTCCGTGGTCAGCCTCGCCGATGCTCCCGCCGACCCGGCCCTCGGCCGCCCGCCGGTCTACCGCGAGGACGTCTACCAAACGATGAGCTTCTCCGGCCGCGGCACGCCGGGCAACCGGGGCGAGTTCACCGGCTATCCCAACTCGCAGATGGGCGTCATCGCCCTCATGCGCCAGACGCTCAGCGACGCCGACTGGCGCGACCGCCAGCGCCTGAACGCGGCCGACCCCGCGATCGCGGCCGAGGTCGCCAAGCCCTCCGCCCTCGACGCCCTCAGCCGCAACACCTACAACCACATGCCGCTGGTCTTCCGCACCGCCGACGAGCTCGAAGGCCTCCGCGCCGTCAAGGTCGCCCGCGAGTTCGACCGCCTGCCGATCATCCTCGGCACCGGCACCGAGTTCCGCCGGCTCGACGCGATCCCCGTCGGACCGGAGGGCAACACCGGCTTCCAGCCTCACTACATCCTGCCGCTGACCTTCCCCGACACCCCGGAGATCGACACCATCGGCAAGGCCGACTCGACCGACCTTCGCGACCTGATGACCTGGGAGCAGGCCCCGACCAACGCCCGCCGCCTTGACGAAATCGGCGTTCACGTCGCGATCACCGCCGACGGCCTCCGCCGGGGAGAGAAGTTCCTGGCTAACCTGGGCGACGCGATCGAGCGTGGCGGCCTCGCCCCCGACCGCGCCCTGGCCATGCTCACCACCAACCCGGCCGCGATGCTGGGCGTGGGCGAGTCGATGGGCACCGTCGAACCCGGGCGCTTTGCCAACCTCGTCGTCACCTCCGGCGACCTGTTCGATCCCGACGCCGACGATGCCAAGATCCTCGACGTCTGGGTTGACGGCGCCCGCCACGAGATCAACAGCCCGCCCCCGCCGTTCGACGGCGAATGGACCTTCCGCGTCGGCGAGTTCTTCCAGATGCAGATCGTCATCGACGGCAAGAAGGTCACGACCATCGAGGGTGAAGGCGACGACGCCAACGAGGCCAAGGCCCGCAACGTCAAAATGCAGGGCGACATCATCAGCTTCCTCGTTGACGACACCGACGACGGCACCGGTACCTACGTCGTCAGCGGCATCCTCGGCCCCGACGGCACCATCCGCGGCACCGGGCTCGACCCCGCCAGCAACCCCTTCGAATGGACCGCAACAAAAACAGAGCCCGAAGCGCAAGCGAGGAGCCAACCCGAAGACAACAAGAACTCCGACGAAGAAGCGGACGCCGACGCTGAGGCTTCCGAAGCGTCGGATTCCGACGACGCCGACCTCCCCCCCGCCGATCTCCCCGGCTACCCCTTCGGCCCCTACGCCATCACCGAACTCCCGGCGCAGCAGACCACCGTCTTCCACAACGCCACCGTCTGGACCAGCGGCCCCGACGGCACGATCGAGAACGGCTGGGTCGCCATCGAGGGCGGCAAGATCGTCGGCGTCGGCTCCGGCTCCATCGACATCGGCACACGCAACGACCCGGTCATGATCGACCTCGAGGGCAAGCACCTCACGCCCGGCCTGCTCGACGCGCACTCCCACACCGGCATCAGCCGCGGCGTGAACGAATCTGGCCAGGCCGTCACCGCCGAGGTCCGCATCCAGGATGTCACCGACCCCGACAGCATCAACTGGTACCGCCAGCTCGCCGGCGGCGTCACCACAGTCAACAACATGCACGGCTCGGCCAACCCCATCGGCGGCCAGACCCAGACCAACAAGGTCCGCTGGGGCGCCGTCCACCCCGACGACATGCACATGGAGGGCGCCAAGCCCGGCATCAAGTTCGCCCTCGGTGAGAACGTCAAGCAGTCCAACTGGGACAGCCCCCGCACCCGGTATCCGCAGTCGCGGATGGGTGTGGAGACGCTGATTCGGGACCGGTTTATCGCGGCCGCAGAGTATGAAGTAGGAAGGCGAGATCATCCCCGATCGCTCAGTCCCTACGCCAAGGCGATAGAGACAGCGAGGCGGGTCTTTCCCGGAGATGCAGAGGAGACACCAGTCCGCCGCGACCTCGAGCTCGAATGCCTCGCCGAGATCCTCGCCGGCGAACGCCTGATCCACTGCCACTCCTACCGCCAGGACGAGATCCTCATGCTCTGCCGTGTCGCCGAAGAGTTCGGCTTCACCATCGGCACCTTCCAGCACGGCCTCGAGGTCTACAAGGTCGCCGAGGCCGTCCGCGAGAACGCGATCGGCGCTTCGCTCTTCAGCGACTGGTGGGCGTACAAGGTCGAGGTGCAGGACGCCATCGCCCAGGCGGGGCCCCTCCAGACCGAGGCCGGCGTCCTGACCAGCTACAACTCCGACTCCGACGAGCTCAGTCGCCGCATGCACGTCGAGGCGGGCAAGGCGTACAAGTACTCCAACGGCCGCATCAGCAAGGAGGACGCCCTCAAGTTCGTCACCATCAACCCGGCGATCCAGCTCGGCGTCGGCGACCGCATCGGTTCGATCGAGGTCGGCAAGGACGCGGACCTGGCCATCTGGTCCGGCGAGCCGCTGAGCAGCTTCAGCATGTGCGAGGCGACGTGGATCGACGGGCGCGAGTACTTCAGCCTCGAACGCGACGCGGCACTCCGCGAGCAGAACGCCGCCCACCGCAAGCGCATCACGCAGAAGATCCTCACCAAGGGCGCACCCAAGGCCAAGCCCAAGAGCGGCGAGGCCGACGAGCCCGAGGAGGACCCCGAAGAGGACAACATGACCGACGAAGATCCGCCCCGCTCGCTCCGCGAACGCATGCTCGCCGCCGCCCGCACCCAGCATTACATGAACCTCTATCTCCGCGGCATCAACCCCGCCGACCACCAGTGCGGCGACTGCGGCGCGACCGAACTCCAGTTTGGAGGCAACCGATGAAGACCCTCTCCCGACTCACCGCCGCCGTCTGTACCGCCGCCGCGGTCGCATGCTCCGCCAACGCGCAGGACCTCGGCCACAAAGCCCCGCCGCAGGACCACACCGTCTACATCAACGGCGCCACCATCCACACCGTCTCGGGCGACACCATCGAGCGCGGCGGCATCGTCTTCGCCAACGGCCGGATCACCCAGATCCTGGGCTCCGGCATGGTCGCAGCCTTCGCCCCCGGCACGCAGGTCGTCGAGATCGACGCCGCCGGGCTCCAGGTCTTCCCGGGCCTGATCAGCCCCTACTCCCAACTCGGCCTCACCGAGATCCAGGCCGTCCGCTCCACACAGGACATGGCCGAGACCCGCCCGATGAGCCCCGAAGTCCGCGCAGCGGTCGCGGTCAACCCCGACTCCACCCTCCTGCCCGTCACCCGCTCCAACGGCATCCTGCTCGCCGGCGTCTTCCCGACAGCCAGCCTGCGCCTGGGCGGCGACGAGCCGATGGGCCTCATCCCCGGCCGCGCTGCGCTCATGCGCCTCGACGGCTGGACGTGGGAGGACATGGCCGTGCGCCAGGACGCTGGGCTTGTCATCAACTTCCCCCTCTCCCGCCCCTTCCGCGCGTGGTGGATGGAAGACTCCGAGCAGGACCAGACCGCCGGCTACGACCGCGCGATCACCGCCCTCGGCTCGTTCTTCGAGAGCGCCGTCGCCTACCACGCCGCCCGCGACAGCGCCGACGCCCTCCCCACCGACCTCCGCTACGAGGCGGTCAAGCACCACCTGCCAGGTGGCGACCACCAGCTCCCCACCTTCTTCCGCGCCAACGACTACGACCAGATCACCGGCTCGCTCAACTTCGCCGCCGAGCACGGGCTGCGCCCGGTCATCGTCGGCGGCCGCGACTCGCACCTGTGCCTCGACGCGCTCAAGCAGGCCGACGCCGCGGTCATTCTCGAGACCTCGTTCCGCATGCCCAAGCGCGACGACTCCCCCTACGACGATCTCTACAAGCGGCCCCAGCAGCTCCAGGCCGCGGGGGTCCGCTACAGCTTCATGGCCGGAGACGACACCGCCCACGAGCGCAACCTCAACTACGCCGCGGCACTCGCCGTCGCCCACGGCCTGCCCGCCGACGACGCCCTGCACGCCCTGACCCTCGGCGCGGCCGACATCTTCGGCGTCGCCGACACCTTCGGCTCGCTCGAGAACGGCAAGTCCGCCACGCTCATCGTCACCGACGGCCACCCGCTCGACGTGCTGAGCAACGTGCACCTCGCCTTCATCGACGGCCGCGCGATCGATCTGGACAACAAGCAGACCAAGCTCGCCGACAAGTACCGCGAGAAGTACCAGCAACTCGGGATCATCCCCCGCGACGACTAAGGGTTCACCCCGCGACGACTAAGTGCTCAGATCCCCAGCACCATGCCGTCCCTGAGCACCCGCTCCTCGCCGTTGGGCCCGAGCGTCTGGAACACCGCCCGCACCTCGAGCCGCACCCGCGGCCGGTTCTCGCCCTCGGCTGCGGGGGTGATCCGTTCGCCGATCCACGGCGGCAGGCCCACCAGCACCAGCCGGTAGGTCCGCGTCGCCGGGTCGAAGCTCTGGGCGTTGATCCGCTCGTCGTCGAGGGCGACGTCCCACTTGAGAATCTGCGCGGCGGTGCCCTTGTCGATCCCCTCCATCGGCCGGTAGAGCTGGACCTGCAACTGGCCGAGCGCCTTGACCGGGTCGCCCCAGCGGTCGCGCAGCTCGACATGGCAGACGATCGCCGGCTCGCCGGCCTCGTCACGCCCGAGACGCGTCAGCGGGAAGACACGCACCGAGTGCGGCGCGAAGGCGTTGTAGCCGGGCCGCGCATCGTTCTGCGGCGTGAGGGGCTCGGTCCAGTCCCACGACGGAAGCCCGCCGCACCCGGCCGAACCCAACAGCCCGCAAGCCACCACCGCGCCGACGCAGACGCACCGGCCGATCCGGCCCGTGCCCCGCCGCCGCAATGTCGCTCTCGCGGTCTGCATTGCTTCAGTCTACCCCGCCGGCTGCACCGTGCGCCGGCTAGTACTCCCGGATCCGTCTGAACACCGCCTCGTAGGCCAGCGAGACGACCCGCCCGCGGTCGGTCCGGTCACCCTCGCGGAAGTCGATGAAGGTCATCTCGTCCCACTGGTGCCCGTGCAGGTCGATCAGCACGCCCTCGGTCGGCGACTCTTCAAGCTCGGCGACGATCGCGTCGCGGAGGGTCCACAGCGCCGACTCGCCGGCCGCGACCAGCCGCCCGGTCACGAGTACGTCGAGCTCGGTCAGCCCGATCGCCACCGTCCCCGGCTGGGTGGTGCCCAGCGAGATCCAGGAGAGCATGACCTGCCCCTGCCTGCCCTGGGCAAATCGGTGCGGCCCGGAGCCGAAGAGGTCCTTGCCCTTGAAAGAACTCGACATCCCGTCCCTCCCCTCAGTCGATCCCGTCCGCGTCCTCGACCGTCACCGGGTCCGCGATACCGTCGCTCGAGACCGCGACCAGCTTCACCGTCCGTACCGCGCCGTTCTTGATGCTGAGTTCGTGGGTGACATCGGTGACGACGCACTGCGCCGCGACCCTCCGCCGCGGCGTGTCGCCCCCGGCGGGTGCCGTCGCGAAGCTCAGCTCTCCCGACTCACCCGGCACGGGCGTCCCGATGTCGTCGCCCGCCACCTGCTGCACCACACGCACCGTGACCAGCTGCTCGGGCGCATCGACCAGCACCACCTGCGGCCCGAGGTCGGACCACTCGGTCACGGTGCGCTTCGCCTGCCGATCGACCACCACCGCCGAGACATCCTCCCACTTGGCCCCGCCAAACCGCACCGCTCTCGGGTTCAGAATCAGCACCGTGCTCCCCCTTCCGCCCTGGTCCGTTCAGGCCCGTTCAGGCCCGTTCAGGCCCGGACCAGTTGCACCACACTCGGCCGCCGCGTCGCGTCGGCCACGCCATCGCCGTCGGTATCGACCCGAGCCGCCACCCGCCCGCGTTCCGCAGCGAACCGCTCGCGGTAGAGCCCGGCCTTGTACGCCGCGGGCGAAGCCTCGTTGGCCAGCGCCGCCGCGGCTGCGAACACCAGGTGCAGCGCCCCCAACGCCTCCAGCAGCACCAGCCCCTCCGGGTTGGTGATGCTCGATTCGGTAACCACACCGACACCCGTCGCCCCGTCCAGCTCGATCCCCAGCATCCGCAGCACCTGCCCGTGCACCATCGCCAGCTGCGGCCCAAACGTCGGCACCTCCACCGAGACGCCGTTGACCGGGCTCGGCGTGAGCAGGTCGCCGCCGGCGCTGGCCCGCATCCGCGAGATCATCAGCGTGGCGGCACCGGTCCGCTCAACGATCTCGTAGACCACGCCGCCCGCCACCACGACGCCGCCGGCATCCACGCCCGCCTCGTCGAAGCCGACATCCTGGCTGGTCATGGTCAGCGTGGTGCCGGCGATATCGGCGCTGCCCCTGACCAGCCGCTGGCCGACCCAGCCGATGTCCCGCACCAGGCTGGGCTCGAGCACCAGCAGGTCTCTGTCCGTGGCAAACATCCCGACCTCCTCTCCGCGTTGCGTCCTGTCCCTCGTCCAAAGCCCGGCCGGCTGTCTCCACCCGGCCGGGCGTGTCGGCGCGGGCTCCCCCACCCGCACGACAACACTCGTGGCACCAGCCGTCAGTTGCCGTCAAGGCTGAGGCCGCGGATCACACCGTGGGCCGCCTCGTTCTTCAGCTCGAGCGTGTACTCGCCGACGACCTGCCCCTCGACCGAGTCGCCGGTCGCGCTCAGCGGCTTGTAGCCAAAGCTGCGCCCCTGCAAGGGCATGACCTGCAGGCGCGAGCTGTCGAGCAGGAACACCGCGTCGGCGGGCACCCATCGGGAGACGACGACCTTGCACACGCCGAAGTCGCTCTCGTAGAAGTTCACCATGTTGCGGTAGGTGTCGTCGTTGGCCCCGTACTGCCGCTGCCCGTCGACGAGCTGGTTGAACGCCCGCTTCTGGTTGCCGTTGACGAGGATGGTGTCGACCGCGCCGGAGCTCTGTTCCCAGATCCGCTTGAGGCCCTCGTTGATCAGCGCCTCGGTCAGGCCGTCGCCGCTGGCGCCCCCGCCGTCGGGGAAGCCGCCGGTCCCCGGCGCGAAGCTGTTGGACGCGAGCAGCGCCGAGATGCCGTTCATCGAACGGCGCACGGTGCTCGAGCCCTGCTGATCGGCGGCGGGCGAGACGCCGTTGATCACCGTGTTCTCGAGGTCGCGCAGCAGCTCGCGCAGGCGTTCCTGCTTCTGGTAGTCCACCTCGTCGGCGATGCCGTGCGTCCGCACCGCCTGCATCGTGCCGCTGACCGAGACCGAGGCGGTAAAGATCTGCGTAAAGTTCTGCTTGCGCGATCGCCCGACAAACCTCGCGTCCGGTGCCCCCGCGCCCTCCAGCGCCGCGTTGCCGATGATGTGCAGCTTGAGGTCGTCAGCCAGCGTCGCCCCGGCCGTCCCGCCATAGCTGCGGACGACCGTGATCTGGTTGCCCGTGATCGCTGTGACCAGCATCACCTCGGTGAACCCCTCCGGGCGCACCAGGTCGCCGATCTGGAACCGGCTCCCGTTGTCCACGATCAGCGTGGTGTCGGTCTCCGGGTCCGGGTCGAAGAGCGTCTGGTTCAGCCGGTCAAAGTTCGGCAGCAGCGAGTCCTCGATCCACTCGTGCACCGTGCTCATCGCCGGGCGTCTGGCGTCGCCGAGGTGCGCCAGCAGCGGCGTCTCGTATGGGCTCACGATCCCGATGATGTCGCTCACGTCTTCTGCCAGCTCCGGCAGCTCCGCCCCCGCCGAATACGTTGCCTTGCCGCTAAAGGTCATGCTCAGTCCTCCTTCTCCGATTCCTCCGCCCGGCATCACGTGCCCCCGGGCTCTTCGCCCATCTCGCCCGCAGCACCACGCGGCGGGCGCGTTCTCCTCGTCTCAGCCTTTGGCCTGGTACGCGCCGCTCAGCCCATGCCGCGTCGCATCCGCAGATACCGCAACAGGAGCCGGCGGTCGCCTGTCTCCCGCGCCGCCTCGGCGACCTCGCCGAGCGTGCCGTCACCCTCGCGCTCGGTGACGGGAAGTGACGTCGCCCGCACGCCGCCGCGCCCGCGTGCTGCGAAGAGCAAGGGCCTGCGCTCGCGCACCCGCGACACGGCCTCGAGCACCGTCGCGCCGTCGCTCGCGTGCGCCTCGACCAGTGTGCGGGCCGCGTCCAGATCGACCACGCCGGCGATGAGCAGCTCGCGATCGATCTGCCGCGCACGCTCGCCCTCGCCCACCATCCGGCGGAGGTCCTCTGCCGCCGCTTCGACGGCGGCCAGGCGGTCCGCCATCGCGAGCGCCTGCTGCTCCGCAGCCGCGGCCCGCTCGCGCCACTCCGCCTCGTCGGCGGGTTCCGGCGATGCGCCGGGCTCGTCGGTAGGCCCGTGTGTGTCGGGCTCGTCAGGCCCGTCCGGCGACGGCTCCGCGGCCGGTGTCCCGCTCCCGGCGGTGGCCTCGCCCATCACCTCCGCGTCTTCCCACTCCGACTCGCTCCGCACCCCGACCGCCGCCGATGACTTCATCGATTCCATCTCGCACCTCCGCTTGTGTTCTCTGCGCCGGCCCGACCGGCCACTCATTGCACACTCCGGCGACACCACCCCCGCTACACCACTCCCGGATCACTCGCCTCATAGCCAAGCTCGTCCAGCACGCGCGTCGTGGGCACGCCGAGCTCGATCTTGCGTTTGGCGGCGAGCGTCTCGTCGACTACGTCGGTCGGCAGCGGGTCGGGCCAGACCAGCCGCAGGCTTCGGTCGCGCGGGTCGGTCTCCATCACCCCCGCGGCATCGAGCGCCGTGAGCACCAGCCGGCTCATCTCCTCGAGCCCGCGCCCATAGCTCACACGCTTGCGCTCGGTCTTGGCGAGCAGGCCGACGAGCGTGATCTTGAGGGCGTTTGCGCTGGAGAGGTTCCCCACGCGCCCCTGCACCACGCCCGTCGCCAGCGGCGGCACGCCCGAGGTCTTGTCCATCGCGTCGCGCACCTCGCGGATGTGCGACTCCTCGCTCGGGCTCGACGCGTCGCCGCCGAACGCCGCGACACTCGCGTCCGGGTTGTCGGTGCTCCAGATCTGCCCCGGGCCGACCGGCATCGTCTCGAAGCCCTCGATGCCCTTGGCCAGGTACATCTTGAAGCTTTGGAGTGTCACGCGGCTGGCGCGGTCGCTGAGGCGCGTGTTCAGCTCGTCCTGCAGCGGGATCAGCGGCTCGACCTCGCTCAGTCCGCCGTAGCGGAAGGGCTGCGCCACGTTCTGCACGTGCACCACCGGCACGCGCCCGCCGGTGAGCGAGAGCTCGCGCTCCTCGACCAGCTCGCCGTCCACGTAGACGTGGAGGCTCGTGCCCTCGATGACTTCCGTGACGCCCGCGCCGATGGCACCCGTCCCGGTGGCACCGGCTTCCGGCCGGTGCGCCTTGCCCCGCCGCCAGCTCTCCAGCCACTCCCCGATCGGCCCGCGGCGTTCCTGCTCGTTGCCGCCCTCGCGCTCCGCGTGGATCACGTACGCCGCGAGCTCTCGCCACTCACCGTCGGTCATCACCGGCACGCCCCGCGTCGGCTCGATCACCTCGACACGGATGCACTCGCGCACGTGCCACGGGTCAGCGGCGTCGGCTGTCCCGGCGAGCGTTCGGAGCCGCGCCTCGTCCACCCGCAGCACCAGATCGACATGGCCGTAGACGTGCCCGAGCAGCGCCATGTCCTGCAGCAGCGCAATGCCGCCGGAGCCCTCCCACACCGCGTCGAGCATCCGCTCTATGCGCGTCCGGGTCGCCTCGTCGCGTGCCGTGCTCACCAGCCGCACCGGCTTGCCGAACATGAAGTCGACCATGGTGTGGATGCGCCACGCGATGTCGTTCTCGATGACGATCTCGCGGGTGCGAGCGCGGTCGTCGAGCCCGGCACCGGCCCGCCCGATCAGCCGCGACGGCAGGCCCGACCGCTGGCCGACGTTGTAGCCCGCAGCCCTCGAACCGCAGGCGTTGCTATCCCGCGAGAGTGTGAGCGGGTTGCGGTAGTAGCGCCACATCAGGTCGAGCCTCGGGCGGACGGTCGCCTCGTGTGCCGCGAGAAGCCGCTCGACCTCGCCCAGCGAGAGCCCCCCTCGCACCATCTCTCCCGTTCGCTCCGCCATCTGCGACCTCCTTCACTCCCCGGGCCGGCCCACGACACGCCCTCACCCCAACCGCCCGCACCCACCCCCGCGCGCGCAGCGAGACCGCCGGGCACACGCCACCACCGCGCAAACCCCTGCCGCACAACGTTCAGAAAAACTTCAGCAAATCACCGAGCCACCCCGGCGATCACCCCAACCCGCGCGCGCGTGGAACAGGCTTCCAGCCGGTGCGGGCCGTGATTTCGATGAATCCGCCAGCATGAGCCCTGGACGACAGAGCCTTCCACAACTGATCCTGTAGCACCAACGAGGGGCGTCGGTCGAGCGTGTCGCACAAGAGCGGTGGGTGTTCCCGCATGCCAACCACCAGAACAAGCGACCTGGATGAGTCCGACGTGACACTGCCAGATTCGGTTCCTGCAGCTCGGATCGTCTTTGAACACAAGACATTGCAAGGCACTTCGCACTACCAAGGCCGTTTGCGACAAAATCTTACCCTTGAGCGGAAATCAAATGGTATGATCTGTTCATGATCAGTAATGTCATCGCTTCGCTGGCGCTCGCGCTTTCTGCCGTGTCGTTAGGCTGGCAAATCGTCGTTCATCGCCGCACTACCAAACAACAAGAGCAAGCGGCATATGAGCAATCGCCTCGACTGCTTGTGAGCTGCTGCTACTCCAGCTCGATTCATTCCGTGCATCCCGGTTTATCTATACATCTGAAGAATCATGGCAGAGTTCCCGTTGAGGATCCGAGGATTTCGCTTCGAATACTACCTGTCCGCGACCTCATCAAGACCAATCAGGGCACCACGGTGCTGGAGCCTGAGCACTCGGTCGGGACAATAACATTCGAGGATCTGTGTTCAGAGATCCTGCCAGGGGATGACTTCACGTGGTACGTATGGGCGGATCCCAATGGGGCAATTCAATTCCCCGAGAGCCTGTTGCCAGCATTTCGTGCCGAGTTGTGTGTTACCAGTCGTGGCCGCGTTGTAGCCCATCTGTCAAACGACTCGGGATTGAACTCTGCTATGGAATCGCTTGGCAGATACCAACGGCAAACCGTCAGCCCAGAATCCGTCAATCCGGACCTACGTCATGTCGTCGCCAAACACATTCCAAGCGCGGATGAACTGAGAATCAAGGGATGACCGGCGTATCCGCGCCATCGTGAATGGGAATCGCACCAAGGACCCGCTCGCGTTCACCTCTCACTCCCCCACAACCTCCACCCGCGACAGACTGTCCAGGTTGCAGCAGACGATCTCCCCGTCGTCCATCTTCAGCCGCAGCCGATCGATCCACAGCTTGTTGTCCTCGCTGTGGGCGAACCACGAGCCGGTCTTCTGCTGGCCGAACGACTGGACCACGCCCTCGACGGTCGTCGTGTGCGGCTTGGACTGCAGCACGACCTGCTGCGTCACACGCACACGCATCCCGGGCACAAGGTCAATCCGCTCGTTGCCGGCCGCGACCGGGGTCTTCTGGGGGGTGGTCTTCTGGGGGGTCGTCATAGGAGGCGAGTATACGCGCCTCCACCATCCGGATTCGTCGCTGCTCTCCGCACTCAGGGCACCGCACGATCTCTCCCGCAGCCTTCAGGCCTCGCAGCGAGTATCCGCACCCGTGGCACCGCCCCCGCCGCGGCATCGGTGGCCCGAGCCAGCACACGAGCCCCGCGACGCCCCACACCGGCAGCACCGCCGCCCAGAGCGGCACCCACGCCGTGGGCACCCCGGGCCCGGTGTTCCAGCCGAACCACAGCGTCGGGCGTTCGCGATAGGCCCGGATGTCGAGCGTCACCGGCCGCCGCCCGTCGGGGAAGGTCCTCCCGCCCTCAAGCCACCACACGCGCGCGCGGCCGTTGCCCACGGTCATCGACCACGTGGGCCGATCAATACCGACGTACCACCACGGGCTGACCAGCGCCGCGAGAGACAGCACGAACGCCGCGTCGAGGGCGACCCATCGCGCCTTGCGGAACCGCGGACCACGGGACGCCATCGCTTACCCCCCGATCACCCGTGCCACCTCATCCAGCAGGCTCCCCGCCCCCTCGACGCTGCGGGCCTCGGCGATCAGCCGCATGATCGGCTCGGTGTTGCTGGCCCGCACGTGGACCCACGCCGCCCCGCCGCCGGCGCTGGTGCACTCGTCCCAATCGACGCGCACGCCGTCCTGCGTGTCCACCCGGGCCCCCGCGCCGCCGCCGCCGTTTCGGGCCCACGTTGCCACCTTCTCGCCGGCCGGCCCGGCCTCTTCGCGGCTGGCGATCTCGACCTTCCGCTTCTCGATCGCGTAGGTCGGCACCCGCCCGATCAGTTCGCTCACCTGCCGGTTGCTCCGCACGATCGCCCCCAGTACCAGCGCCATTGCGCTGAGCGAGTCGCGCACGTACGTCACGCCCGACCAGATCAGCCCGCCGTTGCCCTCGCCGCCGACCACCATGTCCGCGTCCTTCATCGCCTTGACCACGTGGGCCTCGCCGACCGGCGTCCGCACGACCTCGACGCCGAACTCGCGCGCGACGTCCTCGATCATGCGGCTGGTGGACAGGTTCACCGCGACACCCCGGGCCCGGCGCTCGCGACCGTGCATGCCCATGTCGATCACCTCGCCCGCGGCCAGCACCAGCGTGTACTCCTCGCCGATGTACTCCCCCCGCTCGTCGATCACCGCCAGCCGGTCGGCGTCGGGGTCCTGGGCAAAGCCGACGATCGCCCCGTGCTGGCGCACCGCCTCGCACAGCCCGCCCGCGCCGGTCAGGTTCTCCCGCGTCGGCTCGGGCGTGTGCGGGAAGATGCCCGATTCCTCGGCCCCCAGATGAATCACGCGGCAGCCCATCCGCTCAAGCAGGAGCCGCCCGGCGTCGGCACCCGCGCCGTTGACCGAGTCGAGCACGACCGCCGGCTTCATCGCGGCGATCGCCCCGAGCACGTCCTCCCCGAAGCGTTCCACCACCCGCGTCACGTGGATCTGCCCCGCGTCGCGCTGGCGCGAGTAGGACCCGACCCCGTCCCACGCCTGCCACCCGCTCGCGCCGCTCCGGAACCGCTCGACGATCTCCGTCGCCATCGCCGCGTCCGGCGCACAGGCCGACGCGCCGTGCGCCCCGGCCTCGCGGACAAGGCACTTCATCCCGTTCCACTGCTGCGGGTTGTGGCTGGCGGTCAGGATCATCCCGCCCTCGGCCTCCAGCTCGTCAACCATGACCCCGACGGTGGGCGTCATCTCGACACCAAGGTCCACGACGTCGCACCCGGCCCCGCAGAGCCCCGCGATCGCGGCGTGCTGGACGACGTGCCCGCCGGCGCGACCGTCGCGACCCAGAACCACCCGCGCCCGCTTGCCCCCGTTCCGCTCATTAAGCCACCCGCCGAACGCCCCGGCGTACCGCGCGACCACGTCCGGCGTCAGGCTCGCGCCCAGGATCCCCCGGCACCCACTCACACCCAGCATCAACGGCGCATCGCTCATCACACTCTCCTGCAAAGCCCAAGCCTACCCGCCCTCTTCATTGAACGCCGACGGTGAGGCTCCGCAAAGCTCCGGGTCTACCCCCTCTCCCACGCCCCATCGGGGAGAGCCGCGGAGGGGGTCCACCTTCGTCAGATTGCACGCGTTGCCTTCCAAACGCGCAGTTCCCCTCACCCGCTCGCCCACCACGCTCTCTATACTCGGGCCATGTTCGAGCTTGAAGTCAACGCCGAGTTCTGCGCCGCCCACGCGATCGTCATCTACGGCGAGCGCGAAGCCATCCACGGCCACAACTGGCAAGTCACCCTGACCATCGCCGGCCCCAACCTCAACCAAGACGGTCTGCTCTGCGACTTTCACGAGGTGCAGTCTGTCCTTAACCTCTCGATCGATGGGTTCCAGAACACCAACCTAAACTCGGTCCCGCCCTTCGATCAGCTCAACCCCACCACCGAGCATGTCGCCAAGTACATTGCCGAAGATTGCCAGAAGCTCCTGCGCAAGATGCTCCCCAGAGGAGCACACGTCTCGGCCTGCCGAGTCACCGAGGCGGCCGGCTGCGCCGCGACCTACCGCCCCCGCTCGCCAGGTTCCACTCAGGCAAACCCACACCCATGACCAACACCACCACACAGTCCGCCGAGGAGCCCCGGTTCTTCAACCGCGATCTCTCGTGGCTTGAGTTCAACCGGCGCGTGCTCGCCCAGGCCAACGACGAGTCGTTCCCGCTGCTCGAACGCATCAAGTTCCTCGCGATCTTCGCCAGCAACCTCGACGAGTTCTTCATGAAGCGGGTGGGGCTGCTCAAACGGTTCATCCTCAGCGGCATCGAGACCCCTGCGCCCGACGGTCGCCGCCCGACGCAGTCGCTCGAGGTGATCCGCACCCTCGTCAACGAACTCCAGACCGAGCAGGCCCGGATCTGGCTCGGCGTCGTGATGCCGCAGCTCGCCGACGCCGGCATCCACGTGCTGACCTACACCGATCTCGACGACGAGCAGCGGGACTGGATCGACAACTGGCACCGCAACAACGTCTTCCCGATCCTCACCCCGCTGGCGGTTGATCCCGGACACAAGTTTCCGTTCATCTCCAACCTGTCGGAAAACCTCGGCGTCCTCGTCGGCTCTCCCGACAGCACCGAACGGCACTTCGCGCGGATCAAGATTCCCGACGTCCTCCCGCGCTTCGTCCGCATCAACCCCGAGGCCGACCAGGTCTACCTCCTCCCACTCGACGAGATCATCCGCCACAACCTCGACGACCTCTTCCCCGGCATGACCCTCCATGACGTCACGCCCTTCCGGCTCACCCGCAACGCCTCCATCCAGGCCCACGGCGACGAATCCGACAACCTCTACGAACACGTCGAGGCCGAACTCCAGCTCCGACGGTTCGCCAGCGCGGTGCGTATCGAGGTCCCCGAGGACGCCAGCCGCCAGATCGTGCGCCTGCTGCTCGACGAGCTCGACCTCGAGCCGTCCGACGTCTACGCCCGCCCCGGCCCGCTCGAGTACCAGGACCTCTTCGAGATCACCAGCCTCGAGCGCCCTGACCTCAAGCTCTCGCACTACAAGCCGGTCGTCCCCGCGGTGCTCGCCGACGACGAGGCGGACATCTTCGCCCTCATCCGTGAACGCGACGTCCTGCTGCATCATCCGTACGAGTCGTTCCAGGCCAGCGTCGAGCGGTTCGTCTCGGCCGCGGCTCGGGACCCCGACGTCCTGGCGATCAAGCAGACCATCTACCGCACCAGCCGCGACTCACCGTTCGTCGCCTCGCTCATCCGCGCGGCCGAGCGGGGCAAGCAGGTCGCCTGCCTCGTCGAGCTGCGCGCGCGCTTCGACGAGCAGAAGAACCTCCGCTTCGCCCGCCAGCTCGAGAAGCACGGCGTCCACGTCGCCTACGGCGTGGTCGGGCTCAAGACCCACTGCAAGTGCTCGCTGGTCGTCCGGCGAGAGTCCAAGGGCCTCCGGTGCTACGCCCACCTCGGCACCGGCAACTACAACCCCGCCACCGCGCAGCTCTACACAGACCTCGGGCTCCTCACCTGCAACCCGCGCATCACCGAGGACGTCGTCAGCCTCTTCAACCTGCTGACCGGGCGCAGCGCGCAGACCGAGTACAACGAGCTGCTCGTCGCCCCCACCACGATGCGCAGCCGCTTTGATCAGCTGATCAGCCGCGAGATTGACTTCGCCCGCGCCGGCAAGCCCGCGCGCATCTTCGCCAAGTTCAACTCACTCGAAGACATCAAGATCACCGAGCACCTCTACGAAGCCTCGCAGGCGGGCGTGAAGATCGACCTCATCGTCCGCGGCTTCTGCTGCCTCCGCCCGGGGGTGCCCGGCCTGAGTGAGAACATCCGCGTGTGGTCCATCGTCGGCCGCTTCCTCGAACACTCCCGCGTCTTTCACTTCGGCGCGGGGCACGAGAATCCCGCCGACGGCGACTGGTTCATGGGCTCGGCCGACTGGATGTACCGCAACCTCAACGACCGTGTCGAGGCGATCGTCCCCATCTACGACCGCGCCGCCCGCGAGCGGCTGGCCGCGCTCCGCGGCATCCTCGGCCGCGACCACAAACGCGCGTGGGACCTCAACCCCGACGGCAGCTACACACTCCGCACGCCGCCGCCCGACGCGCCGGAAGAATCTCCCGAAGCCAGCGGCTCGTTCCGGGCCCTCATGCACCTGGCACGGGCGGGGACGCCGGTCTGAGCCGCTAGCTCTCCTCGTTCCCCTCAAAGACCGCTTTCTCCCGCACGTCCACGTCCCGCCCCGCGATCGCTCGCACGATCCGTTCGACGTGCTCGTGCGAGTTCTCGATGAAGACCTTTGACCGCTGCTGGCTACCGCCCGTCGCCGTCCCCGCGACGAACACGCCCGGCACGTTTGTCTCCATCGTCTCCCGGGCAAACCGCGGCCGCCGCTCGTCGCCCTCCAACTCCACGCCCAGCATGCCGAAGAGCTCCGGGTCCTGGTCGTACCCGGTCAGCAGCAGCACCGCGTCGGCCGGCACCGAGACCGCCTCCCCGCCGCCCTCGACCGGTCCGGCCACGACCGCGTTCGCGCTGATCTCGCGCACACCGACCCCCGCGTGAAGCCCGATCTGGTCTTTCTTGATGAGCCACTCCAGCTCCGGCAGGAGCCAGTACTTGATGCGGTCCCGTTCGAGCTCGGTCCGGCGCTGACAGAGCGTGACCTGTGCCCCGACCCGGTAGAGCCGGATCGCCGCCTCCACCGCCGAGTTGCGCCCGCCCACGATCACGACGCGCCGCCCGAAGTAGTCGTGCGGATCGCCGAGATAGTGGCTCACGTGCGGCAGGTCCTCGCCCGGCACCCCCACCAGCCGCGGCACGTGCATGTTGCCGATCGCCAGGACGACCTTGCCCACGCGGTACTCCCGCCCGGCGACGGTCGCGACGCCGGGTGTCTTGCCCGCCGAGAGGGCCCCCGCCCGGCGCTGCTCCGGCTCGCCCCCCACGCCGTGCGCGCTCTTGGCCGTCCGCAGCACAAAGCCCTCGCCGTCCCGCTCGGCCCCCACCACCCGCTCAAATGTCCGGACATCGAGCCGGAACGTTCCGGCGACCTGCCGCAGATAGCGGAGGTAGTCCTCCCGGGTCGCCTTCTCCTCGTGCTCGACCACCAGCGGCACGCCGGCGATCGAGATCCGTTCCGGGCTGGAGAAATACTTCGTGCCCGGTGCCCACCAGCCCATGGTGGCGCCGATGGCCCCCGCCTCGATCTGCACCGCTCGCACCCCGGCACGCTGCAGCGCCACCGCCATCTCCAGCCCGATAGGGCCGGCACCAATTACCGCGACTTCGTAGTGTTCCACGGCCCATCCTACGCGCCGGTCCACTCTTCACCCATACGATTCCTCAATGCCACAAGCTCTCCAAAACGACATCACCTGGCTCCACAGCCTGCTCGATCAGGTCAACCCGCCCAGCGACCTGCAGGACACCCTGCGCGATGCCGCGGCACAGATGCTCAAGGGCACGAGTGCGCCGGATGCGCGCCCGCTCCGCGACCTCCCGCCCGACGAGATGCAGAACATCCTCAAGCGGCTGACGATCCGCTTCCATCTGCGCAACAAGGCCGAGCAGGTCCACATCGCCCGCGTCAACCGCCGGCGGGAGCGAGAGAGCACGACCCCGCGCCCCGAGTCGATCCGCGAGGCCGTGCTCGCGCTCTCGGCCCAGGGCAAGAGCCGCGAGGCGGTGAGGGCGCTGCTGGCCGGGCTCGATATCCAGCCCACGCTGACCGCCCACCCGACCGAGACCCGCCGCCGGGCGGTGCTGAGCAAGCAGCGCCAGATCGCCGCGTGCCTGACCGGCCGGCAATCGCCCGACCTCACACCCGCCGAGACCTCTCGAAACGAGAGCCGCGCCCGGCAGTTGCTGGCCCTGCTCCTCGCGACCGACGAGGTGCGCGCGCAGCGGCTTGACGTGCTCGACGAGGTCCGCAACGGCCTGCACCATCTGTCCACCATCATCTGGGACGCCGTCCCGACGATCGCACGCGACATCGACGATGCTCTCACTGAGGCTTTCGGCGACGAGGCGTCCGGCGAGCCCCACCAGCCCGCGTCGCCGATCACCCCGATCCGCTACCGGTCATGGATCGGCGGCGACCGCGACGGGAACCCCAACGTCACCGCCGCGATCACGCGGCAGACTCTGGCGCTGCTGCACGAGACCGCCCGCGAGCTCTGGACGGTCGAGATCGAGCATCTGCGTCGGGACCTGAGCGTCTCCGGCCGCCGTGTGCCGATCCTTCCCGAGCTTCTGACGAGCCTGGAAGCAGAGGCCGCGGACTCGCCGATCGACCCCGACAGCCTGCGCCACCTCGCACACGAGCCGTTCCGCGTCAAGCTGTTGCACATGCGCGAGCGCCTCTGTCGCGACGAGAGCTACACCGCCGAGCAACTCCACGCCGACCTGGACCTCATCCAGCGCGCGCTCTACCACGCCGGGCTCGACGAGCCGGCGTCTCGCGGGCGCGTGGCCGACCTGCTCGTCCGCTCCCGCGCCTTCGGCATGCATCTGGCGGCGATCGACATCCGCCAGCACAGCCGCGTCCACGAGTCGGCTGTCGCCGAGATGCTCGCCGCGGCGGGAGTGCACACCGAGTACTCCACGCTGGATGAGGCCGCCCGGCTCGATCTGCTCCACACCGAGCTCACGCTCGACCGCCCGCTGCTCAGCCGCCGGGCCACCCTCTCCGACGCGACCCGCGAGCTGCTCGCGGTCTTCGAGCTGCTGGCCGAGACCATCGCCACCCGGCCCAACGCGATCGGCTCCTACGTCATCAGCATGACCAGCGACCGGTCCGACCTGCTCGAGGTCCTGCTGCTGATGCGGGAGGTCGGGCTCTGGCGTCGGGTCCAGACCGACGACGGCCCACGCGTCGAGAGCGATCTGGACATCGCCCCGCTGTTTGAGACCGTCCGCGACCTCGGCGGCTCGGGCCAGCTCATGCGCGAGCTGTTCACCGATCCTGTCTACCGCGAGCACCTGGCCGCGCGGGGCAACTTCCAGGAGATCATGCTCGGCTACTCCGACAGCAACAAGGACGGCGGCTACTGGATGGCCAACTGGAGGCTCCACAGAGCCCAGGCCGACCTTGCCCGCGCGTGCAACAACGCCGGCGTTACGCTCCGCTTCTTCCACGGCCGCGGCGGCACCGTCGCCCGGGGCGGCGGCCGCGCCCACCGCGCCATCCTCGCCGCGCCGCCCGAGAGCCGATCGGGTCGCATCCGCTTCACCGAACAGGGTGAGGTCATCACCTTCCGCTACACGCTGCCCGACCTGGCCCGGCGCCACCTCGAGCAGATCGTCAATGCCACACTTCTGGCGGCCGCGAGCGCGCCCGCTCCCGGCACCGCCCCTTCGGCCGACGCGGCGCCCGACGAGCTCGGCACGCTGATGGACGCGATCAGCGACGCCTCCATGCAGCACTACCGCACCCTCATCGACCACCCCGACTTCTGGCCCTGGTTCCTTGATTCCTCGCCGGTGCTGCACATCGGCGAACTGCCCATCGCGTCCCGCCCGCTCTCCCGCCCGGGCACCACGCTCACCTTCGACACCATCCGCGCGATTCCCTGGGTCTTCTCGTGGACGCAGATGCGCGCCAACGTCCCCGGCTGGTTCGGTCTGGGCACCGCGTTCGAGTCGCTCGTCCTGCACGACCCCGCGCGGCTCGAGCTCTGCCGCACCGCCTACCGCGACGGCACGACCTTCCGCACCTTCATCGATAACGCCCAGCAGGAGATGGCCCGCGCCCGCCTGCCGGTGACCAAGGCCTACAGCCGCCCGGGCTCCGACACACTCGAACTGGTCGCCAGCGAGTTCGAGCGCGCGCGCACCGCGATCCTCTCCATCACCGGCCAGTCCGAACTGCTCGACAACAACCCGATCATCCAGCAGTCCATCCGCGAGCGCAACCCCGACACCGACCTGATCAACACGCTGCAGATCGAGCTCATGCACCGCTGCCGCGAGACCGAGCCCGGGCCGGAACGCCAAGCGCTGCAGGTCCTCATGCTCCTGAGCATCAACGCCCTCGCCGCCGCCATGCAAAGCACGGGGTGAGCCCTAAGGGAACCGCCTTGCGCGGCGTTCTACCACAGGCGACGCCGACGCTGGCAATTCAATCATTTCCAATCGATCTTCGCCGGGAAATATCAACAGCCGTCCCCACGGCAGATCGACGACCGCCCGCCCCCCCTCGCCCAGATCCTCCAGTTGCAGACGCTCCGGCGGCATCTCGGAGTCAAGACGCACCACGTACAGTTCATCTGTCATCGCCCACGGTGCCGCCCAGGTGCGCGAGTGCCCCGGCTCGGTGTAGCCCGCGTCCCAGATGCAAACCGTCGGCCACAACGTCACGACGTGCAGCGGACGACGAGGCTCACCACGCCGATGTTCGAACCAACCCGTCACGTCCATGTACGCTTCGGTCTCTAACAGGACATCCCGATCAGCCATCCGCCGATGCCCGTCGCTGAACTCAATGAAATAGTGCCGCCCTTTTACGAGATCAAACTTCACATAACTGTCTACCTGCGCCCGCCGACCGACGGCAACCCACGGGCTCCAGTCTGGTGACCCCAGATCACCTGTATGCGTCCGACCACAGCCCACAGATGCTATCAACACAAGGCTGCTGAACAGCACTCCAACGCCTGCCGGTCGCAACGCAGTTTGCACAATGGCCTCCCGCAGAATCGTTCCGAACACCGCGGCCTCAGTCTACTTCATCCCCGACTCCCACGCGGTACGCTCTCGATATGACCGCCGACCCTGCCTCAGCCGCACCCACCCTCTCCGACCGCGTCGCCCTGCTCGGCCTCGTGCTCGGCCCGGTGCTGGCGGCGCTGGCCTACATCCTGCTCCCCAGCGCAGGCGTCGACGAAACGACCGGGCTGGCCACCGGGCTTTCCGACCCCGGCCGCGCGACCGCAGCGACCGGGATCCTCATGGCCATCTGGTGGCTGACCGAGGCGATCCCCATCTCCGCCACCGCGCTGCTGCCGTTGGTGCTGCTGCCCCTGACCGGCGCGACGGGCATCAAGGACGCCGCCGCGCCCTACGCCAACGACGTGATCTATCTCTTCATGGGCGGGTTCATGCTGGGCCTGGCGATGGAGAAGTGGGGTCTGCACAAGCGCATCGCGCTGACGACGCTGCTGATCATCGGCACCAGCCCGCGCCGCATCATCGCCGGATTCATGATCGCCAGCGCCATGCTCAGCGCGTGGGTCTCCAACACCGCGACCGCCGTGATGATGCTCCCGATCGCGCTCAGCGTCATCTCGCTCGTCGCGTTGCAGCACGCCCCGCCCGGCACGCCCTGCGAAGACGCACCCTCGCCCGATCCCAATTTCGACTCGACGCTCCTCCTCGGCGTCGCCTACGCCTGCTCCATCGGCGGCATCACCACCCTCATCGGCACCCCGCCCAACGCCATCCTCCGCGGCTACGTCGAGAGCGAACTCGGCAAAGAGATCGGCTTTGCCAACTGGCTCATCCTCGGCGGGACCATCGCCTGCGTGATGCTCCCCCTGGTGTGGTGCTACCTCGTCTTCATCCGCCAACCGGTCAAGATCCGCACCATCCCCGGGGGCCGGGGCCTGTTCCGGGGCGAACTCCGCGCCCTCGGCAAGCCCAGCCGCGGCGAGCTGACCGTGCTCATCGTCTTCTGCTGCACCGTTGCGCTCTGGCTCAGCCGCCCGCTCCTGGTCTCGCTCGGCACGACGCACAACATCGCCCCGCTCGCCGGCCTCAACGACTCCTCCATCGCCATCGGCGCAGCCATCGTCCTGTTCTGCATCCCGGTCGATCTGAAACGCCGCTCCTTTGCCATGGACTGGCACACCACCCAGCGCCTGCCGTGGGGCGTGCTCGTCCTGTTCGGCGGTGGCCTCAGCCTCGCGGCCGCGATCAGCACCAACGGCGTGGACACGTTCATCGGCAGTGGATTCGTGCGACTCGAGAACCTGCCCGTGTGGCTGATCGTCGCGCTCGTCTGCACGCTCGTGATCTTCCTGACCGAACTCACCAGCAACACCGCCGTCACCACCGCGCTGCTGCCCGTGCTGGGTGCCGCGGCCGTGGCTCTGGGCATCGACCCGCTCAAGCTCGTCGTCCCGGCGGCGATCGTCGCGTCGCTCGCGTTCATGCTGCCCGTCGCCACGCCGCCGAACGCCATCGTCTTCGGCTCGGGCCGGATCACTGTCCCGCAGATGGCCCGCGCCGGGCTCGGCCTGAACATCCTCGGCATCGTCGTGGTCACGCTCGCAACCTTGCTGCTGGGCGACTTCATCGTCGACATGGGCGGCACTCCCTGATTCGGCCCTCCTCCCGCGGCATCCGCCTAGAGTTTGCCTCGTTTCCCCAACCAGAGGCAAGCTGATGTCGTCAAAGGCCACCACGCCAATGCTCAAAGTGACCTCGGTCCTGCTCCGTGTGGCGATCGGTGCCGCGGTGCTGCTGGTCGGCACCGGCATCGCCCTGACCCTTGTCGCGACCAAACCGTCCCTCCCACCGCGCGCCGAGGGAGACTCCGCCGCGCTCGTCGTCGGCACCGTCCCCGCGACGCGCACCGACGTGGACCGCGTCTGGTCCGGTTACGGCACGGCCCGCGCCATGAACTCGGCCAACCTCGCCGCCGAGGTCCCCGGACGCATCGTCGATCGCCCCGCGAACATCGAGCCGGGCAACCGCGTCGCCGCCGGCGACCTGATCGTCCAGATCGAGCAGACCGACTTTCTCGCCCGGGCCCGGGCGGCCGACCAGTTCGTCGCCCAGGCCCTCGCCGATCTCGAGTCGCTCAAGATCGACGAGGCCGCGTGGCAGGAACAACTCGAGATCGCCGAAGAGCAGGCCGCCATCGAACGCCGCGAGCTGAGCCAGGCCTACGCCGCCCTCGAGCGGGGTGCCGCGACACCCTCCGAGATCGACCGGCGCACCAAAGCCCTGCGAGCGCTCGAGGCGCAGGTCTCTACCATCCGCCAGCAGTTCCAGCGCGTCCCCTCGCGGCGCGCCACGCTGGAGGCCACGCTCGACCGCGCCCGCGCCGACGCGGACGTCGCCAAGCAGAACGTCCGCCGCACCGCCATCACCGCCCCCTTCGACGGCGTGCTCGAGAGCGTCAGCGTCGAGGCCGACGAGTTCGTCAACGTCGGCGCGCCGATCGCGCGGCTGGTAGATATCTCCCGCATCGAGGTGCCGCTGAAGATTCCCGCCTCGGCGCTGGGCTACGTCCGTGTGGGCGACGCCGCGACACTGCGCCCCGACGGCCCCGCGACGCACTCCTGGCCCGGCACCGTCGGCCGCATCTCGCCTGAGGCCGACCCAGGCAGCCGCTCGATCACGGTGTTCATTGAGGTGACCCAGGACGCCACGGGCTTCCAGAGCGCAAGCCACGACTCCACAACCCTGCTGCTGCCCGGGCAGTTTGTCGTCTGCACCATCACCGGCGCGCCGGAGACCGACCGGCTGCTCGTGCCCCGCCGGGCTGTGCAGGACGGCGTGCTCTACGTCGCGGTGCCCAACGACCGGGGCTCGTGGACCGCCCGCAAGACCGACGTCCGCGCTGTCTTCCACACCACCGGCAGCCATCCCGAGATCGACGCGATCGAGCAGCAGTGGACCGTGCTCAACACCACCAGCATCCCCGACGGCGCCCCCATCATCGTCACCAACCTTGACGTCATGATCGACGGCAGGATCGTGTCCATCGCCTCCCGGGCCGCCGCGACCGAGCCGGCCTCCGGAGACCCCCGGTGAGCCTCCCCGCCTTCGGCGTACGCAAGCCCGTCGTCGCGAATCTGCTCATGTTTGCGCTGCTTGTTGGCGGCGTGATCTTCGGCGCGCGGATCCGGCGAGAGTTCTTCCCCCAGTCCGACCCGACGACGGTGCTCATCGCGGCGCCCTATCCCGGCGCCGCACCCGACGAGGTCGAACGGGCCCTGGCGTCCAAGATCGAGGACGCCCTGCGCGACCTGCGTGACATCAAGGAGATCAACTCCACCGTCAACGAGTCGGCCGCGACGATCAGCGTCGAGTTCGAGTCCGGCACCGACATCGACGCCGCGGTCGCCGACGTCAAGCGCGAGATCGACGCGCTGCAGGACCTCCCCGACGCCGCCGAGCGCATCACGGTTGACAAGATCGAGCCCAACCTCCCCGCGATCATCCTCTCGCTCTACGGCGACAGCGACGAACGCACCATGAAGCGCGCGATCCGCCAGATGCGCGACGACCTCCGCACGCTGCCCGGCATGGGCCAGATCACCGTCGGCGGCATCCGCACCGACGAGATCACCGTCGAGGTCCGCCCCGAGGCCACGCTCGAGCACCGCCTCAGCCTGCCGCAGATCGCCGACCGCGTCCGCGCCGCGATGATCGAGACCCCGGCCGGTGCCGTGCGCTCGGCCACCGCCAACGTCGGCATCCGCACGCCGGGCGTCGACGAGACCGCGGACACCGTCGGGCGGCTCGTCGTCAAGGCCAACGATCAGAACATCATCCACCTTGAGGACATCGCCGACGTCTCCTACGGCTTCAAGGACGTGGACATCCGCGCCCGCCTCAACGGCAAGCCCGCGGTGTCGCTCACCGTCTTCCAGGTCGGCGAGCAGGACGCGGTCAAGATGGCCGAACTGGTCAAGGCTTACGCCGCGGGGCTGCAGGGCGAGCCGGCACCCCTCAACGGTTTCGATCGCCTCGCCGCCAAGCTGCAGCCGCCGGGCTCGAAGATCCCCAAGCAGACCGCCTACGACCTCGGCCTGGCCCGTGCCGCCAGCGAAGAGATGCCCGGCGAGATCGCGATCACCACCGACCTGGCCCGCTTCATCGTCGGCCGGCTCCAACTCCTCACCCGCAACGCCCTGCAGGGCGCCACGCTGGTCTTCCTCGTCCTCTTCGTCTTCCTCAACTGGCGCGTCAGCTTCTGGGTGATCATGGGTATGGTCATCGCCCTCGCGGGCACGCTGGTGCTCATGCGCCTCACCGGCATCACGCTCAACCTGCTCACGATGTTCGGCCTCATCATCGTGGTCGGCATCCTCGTAGACGACGCCATCGTCGTCGCCGAGAACATCGTTGCGCGCCATGAGGCCGGCGAGCCCCCCGACGAATCGGCGATCCGCGGGGCAAACCAGGTCGCCTGGCCCGTGGTGGGCACGGTCGTCACCACCGTCCTGGCCTTCTTCCCGCTCACGCTCGTCGAGGGCCGCATGGGCGACCTGCTCGGCGCACTCCCCATGGTTGTCGCAGCCGCGCTCCTGCTCTCGCTCATCGAGTCACTCTTCATCCTCCCCGTCCACATGTCGCACTCTCTCCGCGGCGCCGACAAGCGCAAGAGCTCGCACAAGCAGGGCCGGTTTGAACGCCTGGAAGCCCGGTTCGATGTCGGCCGCGACGCGTTCTTCAACCGCATGCTCCTGCCCAACTACGCCAAGCTCCTCAGCCTCGCCATCCGTTACCGCTACATCACCGTCGCCGCCGCCCTCGCCATCGTCATCGCCTCGGTCGGTATGGTCGCCGGCGGGCGGCTCGGCGTGGCGTTCCTCGTCAGCTCCGACAGCGAGACCATCGACGGACAGCTCCGCCTCCCCGTCGGCACGCCCACCAGCGTCACCGATCGATACGTCCGCGACGTCGAGGCCGCGGCGATGGAGATCCCCGAGGTCAAGAGCATCTGGGCGATCGTCGGCGGCATCTCCAGCCTCGAGGGCAACGGCGAGTCCTCCGCCCCACACATCGCGCAGATCATCCTCGAACTCACCCCTGTCGAAGAACGCTCGGCCAATGGCCAGCGGCGGAGCGACGAGATCATCGTTGCGCTCCGCAAAGCCCTCGATGGCAAGATGGTCGGCATCAAGAGCTTCCGCCTCGAAGAGATTCAGGGCGGCGGAAGCGGAGCGCCGATCAGCATCGGGATCGTCGGCGAAGACCCCGCCCGCCTCGAGGCCGCGACCAGCGACATCATCGAACGGCTCAACGCCTACGAGGGCGTCTACGACATCGCCGACGACGCCGACGCGGGCCAGATGGAACTGCGCTTCAACCTCCGCGACGGCGCCAACGACCTCGGGTTCACCATCGCCAACGTCGCCGAGCAGGTCCGAGGCGCGGTCTACGGGCTCGAGCCGTTCACCTTCGCCGGTCAGGAAGAGGACGTCGATATCCGTGTGATCTTCCCCGCCGACTTCCGCCGCGACCTCGCCGCCATCGAGGCGATGCACCTGTTCACTCCCGCCGGCGTGCCCGTCCCGCTCCCCGAAGTCGTGAGCGTCGAGATGGCTCGCTCCTACGCCACCGTCCGCAGGCTCGACGGACAGCGTCTGGTCACCGTCAGCGCCGACAACGACGACAAGATCATCAACGCCGACGAGGTCACCCGCACCATCTTCGGTGGACGAGCGGCGTTCGAAGCCGCCCACCCGGGCGTCCGCCTCGTCGAGCGCGGCTCCTCCAAGGACATGCAGGAAGCCTTCGGGAGCCTCCCCGCCGGCTTCCTGATCGCGATCGGCCTGATCTACATCACCCTCGCGTGGCTCTTCCAGAGCTACACCCAGCCGCTCATCGTGCTGTCGGCCGTGCCGTTTGCGATCGTCGGGGTCATCTGGGGGCACATCTTCTTCGGCTTCCGGCTCACGTTCCTCTCGATGATCGGCTTCATCGCCCTCGCCGGTATCGTGGTCAACGACTCGCTCATCTTCGTGCAGTTCTTCAACAAGATGCGCGAGGCGGGCATGCCGACCTACGCCGCCTGCATCGCCGCCGGCAAGGCACGCCTCCGCGCCATCATGCTCACCACCGTCACCACGGTCTGCGGCCTGCTGCCAATGCTCCTCGAGCAGTCGTTCCAGGCACGCTTCCTCATCCCGATGGCCATCACCATCAGCTGCGGCCTGATCTCCGCCACCGCGCTCGTCCTGGTGCTGCTGCCCTCGCTGCTCATGATCCTCACCGACGCCAAACGCATCGCGGGCATGCTCTGGAGCGGCGAATACATCGAGCCCGAGCCGCTGCTGGCGCCCGAAGACGTCGAGACCTCCATCGACATCAACACCATCACCCACTGACAACCAGGAACCGGGTGCCACGGTCTGAGCCGGGTGCCTTGGTCTGAGCGAGTCCCCGAGCGAAGGCCACGCCCACTCCCGGGTGCCACGGGTCAACGAGGGCTCTGCGCAGCTGCCCCGTGCCGGCGTCTACCGCCGCAACGTCGTATACCCGCGCACCTCACCACGCTGAAGGTCGATCCGCACCGCGCGTCCGGCCTTGCCGAGCTCGGCGACGAGCGCGTCAACGGTCCGCACCGGCTCTCGGTTGACCGCGACGATCACGTCCCCGCGGGCCAGACCCGCACGAGCCGCGATCCCGTTGGGTGTGATGTCGAGGATGTAGACCCCGAGCCCCCCGGTGCCTGTGCCCGTGCCCAGCGACTCCGGCGTCGCGGTCATCGCGACCACACCGAGCGACACGATCTCCTGCCCGCCGAAGCGCTGCACTTCGGCTTCGGTGCGCGACACGATCTGCGCGCGCAGCTCGACCGGCCGGCCGTCACGGATGACGTCCAACGCCGCATCACTGCCCGGGGGCGTGAACTGGATCGAGCGGATCAGCTGCGACCCGCTCGTGACCGGCCGCCCCTGGTATCGCAGCACCTGGTCGCCCGAGCGCAGGCCCGCGTTCTCCGCCGGGCTGTCCTCGAGCACCCTCGCGACCCGCACCGCGTCGCCCGAGCTGTCGATCTCGACGCCGAGCCAGCCGAAGTCAACCCGCCCGTCGTTAACAATGTTGGTGTACACCGCGCTGGCCAGTTCGATCGGGATCGAAAAGCCCAACCCCACCGAGCCGCCGCTGCGGCTGAAGATCGCCGAGTTGATCCCCACCACCTCGCCGTTGAGGTTGATCAGCGCCCCGCCCGAGTTGCCCGGGTTGATCGCCGCGTCGGTCTGTATGAACTGCTCGGCGTCCTTGAACTCGTCGCTGACGATGCCGAGCCCGCGCCCCTTGGCGCTGATGATGCCCGCGGTCACCGTCCGGTCGAAGCCGAACGGGCTCCCGATCGCCAGCACCCACTCGCCGACCTCCATCGACTCAGAGCTGCCGAACCTCGCCGGCTGAAGCCCCGTCGCGTCCACCTTGAGCACCGCGATGTCGCGCAGGGCGTCGCCGCCCACCAGCGTCGCCTCGTACTCCCGCCCGCCGGCGAACCGCACCATCAGCTCGGTCGCGTCCTCGATCACGTGGTTGTTGGTCAGGATGTACCCGTCCTCGCTCACCACGACGCCCGAGCCGAGCCCCGACGCCTGCTGCCGCACCCGCCGGCCGAAGAAGTCCGACGCCACGCGGCTGCTCTTGGTCGTGATGTGCACGACCGAGTCCTCCACGAGGCTCGCCGCGTGCTGGAACGCCCGCGAAAGGCTGCGGGCCTGGTGCAGGTCGTCCTGGAGCTGGGCCGAGTCGACCACCAGCGGCTCCCGCTCGGGCTGGGCGGTCGCCCCGCTCACGCCCAGGGGCGACATCGTCCCCAGCGCCAGCCCCGCGCACAGCACAACCCCGACCGCGACCCCCGTCCGCCAACAGTTCGTCCGCTTCATCCTTGATTTCCTTTCCACCTACAGGCCGTATTCGGCCCAACTCGTCGAGGTCTCCCCGACGCGCACCCGTTCCAGCACCAGATCGTGCGGCAACCGGTACCGCGTCCCCTCCGGGTCAGAAAACTCCCGACCCGCCGCGATCTGGTGGTTCAGGTGTTCATAGATGCGCCTGGCCATCACTTCCGTCGTCGGGTCCTCCCCCTCGAAGACAATCACCCGCTCCTTGAGTTCCTCCTGGAGCACCTGCAGCAGCGGGTCCTCGGCGTTGACTACGAGCGCATGGTCAAACCGGTCCAGGAATGCCCCCAGGGCCAGCTTGATCGCCTTGAAGTCGCACACCATGTCGTTCTCGTTGAGCCGCTCACCGCTGAGCACCACCTCCACCCGGCGCGTGTGCCCGTGCGGGTAGCGGCAGCGGCCGGGGTGCTTGAGCAGCATGTGCCCGCTCTCAACCTCAAACGACTTGCAAATGCGGTATTTCATGACCCCGAAGGGTATGACCCGGGATCCGACCCCGCCGCGGGCCCACCCGCCCCCGCCCGGACCGGGCTCAGGTCCCCCGCCGGTCCCCGAACAACTCCACGTGCAGCCGGTGGCAATACCGCCACCCGCGTGCCACGCACGCCTCCACCACCCACGCGACCCGCCCCGGGTCGGGCACGCTCGTTCCCTCGGGCATCAGCTGCACATCCGCCGGCACCCACCCCGTGAGCCCCCCGAGCAGGCCCTCGATCTCCGCCAGATCGCCCGGCCCGCTGACCACGAACTTGAGCTGCCGGTCCGGGTAACGGTCAATCAACTGCTGCAGGGCATCCAAGTTGAGCCGCCGCGCCTCGTGACGCTCCCGCCAGACCCCGAGCGGGTCGCGCGGGTCGCCGGCGGCCGGCGTCGAGTTGGCCAGCTTGGGGCTGATGCTCATCAGGTCACAGGCCACGTCCCGGAACACCGTCCCCGCGGTCTCGATGGTCACGTGCATCCCCGCGGCCGCGAGCCCGGCGCACAGCGCCTCGACGCCGGGGAAGATCATCGGCTCGCCGCCGGTCACCACCGCGTGCCCCACGCCGCTGGCCGACGCCTCGTCCACCAGCGCCGCGATCGCCCGCTTGCCCCCTTCGGGGTCCCAGCTCGCATACGGCGTGTCGCACCAGCCGCACCGCAGGTTGCACCCGCTCAGCCGCACGAACCAGCTCGGCACCCCCGTCAGCTTCCCCTCGCCCTGGAGCGAGACGAACGTCTCGGAGATGAGCAGCGACGCATCGCTCACAGCGCACCCTGCCGGTAGCGCGTCGGGTCGTCCACGCCCGCAGCCTCAAACCCTCGCCGGCGAAGCACGCACGAGTCGCACGACCCGCACGCCAGCCCCGCACCGTCCGGGTCGTAACACGAAACAGTCGGCCCGTAGTCCACGCCCAGGTCCGTGCCCGCACGGATGATCTCGGCCTTGCTCAGCTTCACCAGCGGCATGCGGATGCCGACGCCCTCCCCTTCGACCCCCGCCTTCGTTGCCAGCGCCGCTGCGCGCGCAAACGCCTCGATGAACTCCGGCCGACAGTCCGGGTACCCCGAATAGTCCACCGCGTTCACACCGACGTAGACATCCCCCGCGCCGACCACCTCCGCCATTCCCACCGCGATCGACAGGAAGACCATGTTCCGGGCGGGCACATAGGTCACCGGGATGTCCGCCTGCATCACCCGCTCGTCGCGGCACTTGGGCACGTCGATCTCGTCGGTCAGGGCGCTGCCGCCGATGGCCCGCAGATCGACCGAGACCGTCCGGTGCGAAGCCGCCCCGAGCTGTGCCGCGACCTTCGCCGCGGCGTCAAGCTCGCACCGGTGGCGCTGGCCATAGTCCACGCTCAGACAGTGACACTCGCACCCGGCGTCCCGCGCGATGGCCAGCACGGTCGCGCTGTCCAGCCCGCCGGAGAGCAACACCACCGCCCGCGATTTTTCCACAGTGTTCGGCACGACCGATCGTAGGGGCGGTCCCCGTCAGAGCCGAGTGCGTGAGCACGCGGAAGGGGTCTTGGCGTGTCGGCGCGATTGACGCCCCTTCCGCGAGGTTACCCTCGCGGCTCTGATTGCACACCGCGCCTAACTCCCCACTTTCCGCAACACCCCCGCGTGAAAGCCCTTCCCGGCCCGCCGGAACTTCCGCTCGAAGTTTGTCCCGACCAACTCACCCGCCCCCGCACTCTCCGGACGGTCGAAGTCTCCCAGCACGAACGGCCCGGACCCGTCAGGCCCGGTGTCCGCCGATTCCACGCCGTAGCCCCGCAGCAGGTCCCACCCATGCGCGCGCGTCCACCGCGCGAAATGTTCCTGATCCCACGCCCACAGGTCGTCGTGATCGGTCACCACCCGCAGCTCGCCGCCCGGCACCAGCACCCGCCACACCTCACCGAGGAATCGGTCCTGCACGACCCGCTTCTTGTGGTGCCGCGTCTTGGGCCACGGGTCGCTGAAGTAGAGGTGCACCACCCGCACGATCCCGCTGGGCACCCGCCAGCGCACAAAGCTCGTTGCGTCCGTGTTCAGCACGCGGACGTTGTGCAGCAGGCCCCGCTCGCGCCGCCGTCGAACCCGGTCGGCGGCGTACCAGGCAAACTCGCGCGCCCACTCGATGCCCAGGAAATTCACCTCCGGCTGCAGCATCGCCTGCTGCACGAGAAAGGTGCCCTTGCCGCACCCGATCTCGATCTCGAAGGGCAGCGACGAATCGGCGAACCACTCCCGCGGCTCGAGCCAACCGGCCTTCGGGTCGGTCGCGATCGCGTCCGGCAGCGCCGGCATCTCGGCCTCGCTCAGCCCCACCACGCCCATCGCGGGATCCAACTGCCGACCATGCCCGAGTCCGAACGACATCCGCTCCTCCCATCCGAATCGTGCCAACAGCGCCGCGAGGATGACCTCGTAGAAGGAGCGTACGCCCCGGCAAGGCCCGAAGACCCCTCCCGCGTGCTCACGCACTCGGCTCTGCTCGCCAGAGCCGCGAGGGTAACCTCGCGGAAGGAGCGTCCATCACCCCGGACGCCAAGACCCCTTCCGCGCGCTCACGCACCAAGCCCTACCCCACCTACTCCGAGCCCACCTGCAGATACGCCACCAGATCCGCGATCTCTCCCGCGGTGAGCGTGTCCAGCAATCCAGGCGGCATCGGGGAGAACGGCGCATCTTCGACGCTCACGATGTCACCCGGCGAGACCGATTCGACCTTGAGCGAGAACGGATCAACCAGCACGTCCATCCGGCCGCCGGTGATCTGCAGCAAGCGGCCCGTGAGCACCCGCCCGTCCTTGAGCGTCACCACCGAAGCCTTGTACTGGTCGCTCACCACCGCCGAGGGCTCGATGATGGCTTCGAGCAGGTCCCGCGTCGAGAACCGGCGGCCGACTCCCGTCAGATCGGGGCCCGTTGCGCCGCCGACGCCGCCGTAGCGGTGGCACTCGATGCACCGGGCCGCGCTGAACAGGTACGCCCCGCGGGTCATCGAACGCTCGCCGCCGGAGCCCTCGACCGCGTTCATCGCGTCCGCGACGTTCCACTGCTGCGTGAACCGGCGCGACGGTGCGGGTTCCGGATCGACGTCCTCGGCCTCGAGTGCTGCGAGCTGCGTCTCGGCGCGCGCGCGGTCCTCATCGTTGAGCTGCTCCAACGCCTCGCGCTCGATCGCCCGGACATAGCCCTCCATGCTCATGCCGCCGCTGAGGTGCCGCGCGTTGTGCACCCACGCAAAGTAGCGGCTCTGCTCTTCGGCGCTGAGCTGATCGACGACAAGCCGGAGGCACAGGGCCGCGTGGAGTTTCGCCTCCCGCGTGGCGGCGGACTCGACCTGCGTCAGCAGCCGCTGCGCGATCGAGGGCGCCCGCAGCGACGTGAGCAGCTCGGCCAGCACCAAATCGCTCCGCGCATCGCCCGAGGGGTACATCGAATCAAACCGGCTCAGGATCGTGTCCCGATCGGCGGCGCTGGGCGGGCCACCCCGCGCGATGGTGACACCGATAGCCCGCAGCAGCGCGGCGGTGTCGTCACCCTCGGGCACATTGCCGAGCGCGTACGCCATCGCACGCCCCGGCTGGTCCGCGCCCTTCACCCGAGCTACGGCCAGTGCGCCCGCAGCGTTGTCGGCCTCGGTGCGGCCGACGATCTCGAAGTCCATGTACATTGACCTGTGCCGCTCGAGCAGCAGCCTCGCCTGGTAGGCGATCCAGCGATCGGCGTCCTCGAGGTGCTCGAGCGCAAGGCTGAGTGCCTCGGCACTCTCCTGCGCCAGCCCCGCAAGCTCGCGCCGAATCTCCATCCCCGGTGTCAACTCGTGCAACACGGTCGCCTCGCCCGCCGGCTCGTCTCCCTGATAGGTCACCCGGTACAGCCCGCTCTGCGTGCCGCGGCCGCCGGTCGTGAACCACATCGCTCCCTCGGCGTCAAAGGCGATATCCGTCACGCTCAGCGGCAGCCCCAGCGCGAACGTCTCGTACTCCCCGCTCCAGCTCGCCCCGTCAGGCGTCAGGTGCACGGCCGCGATCCGTCCGTACGCCCAGTCGCCGACGAAGAACGAACTCGCCCATGGCTCGGGGAACATCCCCGGACTCGCAAACGCCACTCCAACCGGCGACGCCAAGTCCGTGTCCACCACCGGCGGCAGGCTGTCGGGGTACCAGTCCGGCCACTTGCCCGACCCGCTCCGCCAGCCGTACTCACCACCCTCGACGATGTGCACCACGCGTGGCGGGCGGTACCAGGGCAGCCCGATATCCCACTCCATGTCCGAGTCGTACGTGAACAGCTCGCCGTTGGGCGCAAACGCGATGTCGTAGCTGTTACGCAGCCCGCCCGCGACAACTTCCCACACCTCGCCGTCCCTGTCGGTCCGCAGCACAGTCCCGCCGGGCGACATCACGCCGTTGGCGTGGCCGCGCGGGTCCCACAGCCGCGGCAGGAGTTGATCCTCCGCCCAGTTGCGATATGGCGAACGCTCACGGTCCACCTTCGAGACCAGCGGTGTGTGGTTGCCGTGGACGGTGTAGATCATGCCGTCCGGCCCGAGCGCCAGGCCGTGCGGCCCGTGCTCGCCCTTGGCCGGGTAGTCGGCCAGCACATCGTGGCTCTCGAACTGTCCGTCGCCGTCGGCATCGCGCAGCCGGTGCAGCCCGCCGCGCCGGTCCGGCGTCTCGTTCACGCTGGCATAGAGCGCGTCGTGGGCAAACAGCAGCCCCTGGCACATGCCGATGTCGGCGCTCAGCCGCTCGGCCGCCGCCATCCCCGGACCGGTCCGGGTGATCCGCAACAGGCCGCCGGTCTCCGGCGAAACCACCGCGCGGCCCTGGTCATCCAGCGTCAGACTCACCCAAGAGCCCTCACCCGCTTGCGAGGAGTGCACCAACTCGGCACGGAAGCCCTCGGGCAACTGGATCTTCTCCGCCGCGGTCGCCTCGCGCATCGTCATCACCCCGCCCCAGACCGAGCCGGTCTGCGAGGTCGAGCCGACGACCACGGCCCGCGGCCATCGCAGGAACGCGAAGCCCGGCTGCTCCCAGCCCTCGGGCGCATCCTCGCTCCCGCGCCAGCCGTCGGAGGTCACAACGCGCTCCGTGGTGCCGTCCTCGCTCACGATGTCGAGCCGGAGGGCGAGCCCGGCGGGCCCGCCGTCGTTGCGGCACGCCACCGCGACGACATTGCGTCCCGGCACCAGGTGCTCGGCCACATCGACCCGCACCGGCACCTCCCACTCATCGCTCCTCGCGACCTCGACGCCGTTGACGTAGACCACCATGTGGTTGTCGCACGTGGCGATGAGCGGCGCGCGCGCCACGTCGCCCTCCACCGCAAAGCCCCGCAGCAGGTGCGCCGTCTGGCCGGTGGTCGCCTCCGGCGTGACCCACACCCAGTCGGCGTCCTGTGCCGACGCGACACCCGCTCCGAGGGGAATCACCGCACCGGCCGCCAGAACCAACGCCATCCATGCTCTTGATCGTGTCTTCATGCCACCAATGTAGCGATCCGGTTGCCATCGGCCACCCGATGCCTGTACAACGGGTCCTCCGACCCCGCTCCGAAAGGCCCTCCCGATGCGCTCACTGCGAATCCCCCGGTTGTTCCCGATCCTGGCTGCGTGCTGCGTGTGGCTGCCGACGCCGGCCGCTGACGCCCAGACCACGCTCGGCTTTGACACCACCCCCGACCGCGTGTGGATCGGACGCGAGTTCTGGGCAAACCGCCTGCAGGACTGGCGCATCGCCGGCCATCGCGTCGAGTGCGTGGAGATGCGGAAGAACCTGCCCTTCCGCACGGCGCACCTGCTCACGCACGCGCTCGGTGAGACGCCCGGCAGCGCCGAGATCTCCGTCCGCCTCGGGCAGATCGACCCCGACGCCGAGCCCGGGCCCGATGCCGCGGCCGGCCTGCTGCTGGGCGCGGGCGGCAGCCACGTGGACCACCGCCTCACCGCGCAGGTCCACCACGTGCCGGCCGAGGACGGGGGGCTCTATGTCCTGGTCGCCCGCGACGGCTCGGTCACCATCCGCCGCAATGACCAGCCGCTCGCGAACACCCCGCTGTGGTCGATCAACCGCCCGGTTACTCCGGACGAGGTGCCGGTGCTTGCCCCGAGCATCGCCACGCCGGACGCGCCGGCAGCCGAGGCACTGCCGGACGAGTACACCCTCACCGTGCGGATCGGCCGGGGCGAGGCCAGGTCGCGCATCGCGGCGAGTGTCTCGGACGCGGAAGGCACCATCCTGCACTTTGCGATCGCCGAGATCGAAGACGCCCTCGCCGACGGGTGCATCGCCCTGGCTGCGACCGGCGGCTCGGAGGGCTCGCCCACCGGCTACTGGTTCGACGACCTCACCCTGAAGGGCGACCTGATCCGCACCGATGCTGCGCGCGCGTTCGGCCCGGTGCTCCACGCGATGTACACCCGGGGCGCACACGGCCTGGCCATCACCGCGCAGTTCCCGCCGCTGATGCCGATGGGCGCTGGCGACGACACGTCAACACTCCCCCGCGCCGAACTCTGGGTCGACGACGACGGCTGGCGGAAGATCGAGGCGGCCCCCATCGAGCCCGACAGCTGGACCGCCCACTTCCGGCTGCCCGGGTGGGACACCTCCCGTAACATCCCGTTCGAGATCCGCTTTTCCGAACCGACGACCGGCGACGAGCCGCTGGCCGGGAGCTACGGCGGCACGTTCCGCGCGACGCCCGATCTTGCGGGCCGCGAGTACGTCATCGGCTCGCTTACCTGCCGCAAGGTCTACACCGGCGGGCTCAAGTGGAACTCCGGCGGCCTGTGGTTCCCCTCGACCGACCTGATCGGCCACGTCCGCGCGCACAACCCGGACCTGCTCTACTTCTCCGGCGATCAGATCTATGAGGGCGACCTGACACCGGTCGACGCCCGCAACACCGACTTCGTCTGCCTCGACTACCTCTACAAGTTCAGCCGCTGGTGCTGGGAGTTCGGCGAGCTCACGCGCGACCGCCCCACCATCACGCTCCCGGACGATCACGATGTCTACCACGGCAACCTGTGGGGCGCGGGCGGGCGGCACGCCAAGGCCTCGCCGGGCATCAGCGCCCAGGACGCCGGCGGCTACAAGCACCCGCCGCGGTTTGTCAACGCGGTGCACCGCACGCTTGTCTCGCACCTGCCCGCCCCGCGCATCGAGCCGCTGGTGGGCGACGGCTACACGACCTACTCGACGACCATCAACGACGCCGGGGTCTCGTTCGCCGTGGTCTCCGATCGCATGTTCAAGGCCTCGCCGACGATCGCTGCGCCCGAGGGTAAATACGTCAACGGCTGGCCTCAGGCCGAGGGATACGACGCGCGCACGGCGCCGACCGATCCCGATGTGCCGCTGTTGGGCGCGCAGCAGGAGCGCATGCTGCACGACTGGGCGGCGGACTGGTCAGGCAGCGCGTGGATGAAGGTGCTTCTGTCGCAGTCGCCCTTCGCCGGGGCGCACACCATCCCGGCCTCGGCCAAGAGTGACGGCGTCGTGCCCGGCCTCGCGCGGCTCGCGCCGGGTGAGTACCCGCCCGACGACCTCCCCAGCCCCGACGCCGACACCAACGGCTGGCCCCAGCCGGCGCGCCATCGCGCCGTCGAGGCCATGCGTCGCGGCTTTGCGTTTCATCTCAACGGCGACCAGCACCTCGCGACACTCTTCCGCCACGGTCTCGACGACTGGAACGACGCCGGGTACTCCTTTTCCGCTCCCGCCATCGCCAACACCTGGCCCCGCCGCTGGTTCCCCGCCGAGGAGCCCGTCCGCCGCGATCAGGGTGCGCCCCGCTACACGGGCGACTACCTCGACGGCTTCGGCAACCGCATCACCATGCTCGCGGCGGCCAATCCTGTGCTCTCGGGCGCAGAGCCCGCAGCGCTCTACGACAAGGCGCCCGGATACAGCATCATCCGCCTCGACCCCCGCACGCGCGAGATCACGTTCGAGGCGTGGCCGCGCTGGATCGACCCGACCGCGCCCGACGCCGCGTGCTATGAGGGGTGGCCGGTCACGATCCGCCAGGGCGACAACGCGGGCGGCTCGTGGGAGTGGGCGGTCAACAGCGTGAACACCGAGCGGGTGGACCGCCTCGTGCTCACCGTGCGCCGCCCGGGCGCAGACGCGCCGCTCTACACCATCCGGGTCTACGACGGCTTCGTGCCCCGTGTGCCCGACGAGGGGCCGTGGGAGTGGGAGTACCGCGACACCTCCACCGGTGATGTCCTCAGTGCCGAGCGCAGCAAGGCGTCCAGAGACCTCGACCGCCTCATCTGCCGCGACATCACACAGGAGTAGTCGCAATAGAGCCCCTTGCGCGAGCGACGGGAACGCGATCACGCGCTCCCGCCTCCACCGGCGCGGAGAGATCCCGGATCTGGAGGCCGATCTGGCGTGCCGGTATGCTCGAAGGATGCCCCGCCCGATCCCACTCCTGCTCGCCTCGTTGCTGCTGCTCGGCGTCGCCTGTGTGGCGCGCGCGCAAGTCCGCCCCAACATCATCCTGTGCATGACCGACGACCAGGGTGCCGCGGACGCGGGGTTCCGGGGGCATGCCGCCCTGCGGACGCCCAGCCTCGACAGCCTCGCCTCCCGCGGCATGGTGCTCTCCAACTTCTACGCCCAGTCGCCGGTCTGCTCCCCCACGCGCGCCAGCTGTCTGACCGGTCTGCACCCCGAGCGCCTCGGCATCACCGGCGCCAACGCGGGCCACATGCCCGACGAGACGGTCACACTGGCCGAGCTGCTGCGCGACAACGGCTACGCGACCGGTCACTTCGGCAAGTGGCACCTCGGCACGCTCACGACCTCCGTCCGCGATTCCAACCGCGGCGGTCTGCCCGAACACGACGCACACTTCGCCCCGCCGTGGGAGCACGGGTTCGACGTCTGCTTCTCGACCGAGGCAAAGGTCCCCACCGCCGACCCGATGGTCGACCCTGTCACCGGCGAGCCCTACGGCACGCGCTACTGGACGGGGCCCGGACAGGTCGCACGCGACGACCTTGATGGCGACGACTCCCGGGTGATCATGGACCGGGTGCTGCCGTTTGTGGAGAGGTGTGCCGCGGCGGACCGGCCGTTCTTCGCCGTCGTGTGGTTCCACGCGCCCCACCTCCCGCTCGTGGCGCTGCCGGACCATCAGGCCCCGTACGACGGCCGCCCCGACAGTGCCTATCTCGGCGCGCTGGCGGGCGTGGACGCGGAGATGGGCAGGCTGTGGAGAACACTGTCCGACGCCGGCATCAGCGACGACACGCTGCTGTTCTTCTGCAGCGACAACGGGCCCGAGCGGGTCAGCGGCCAGGACGTGCACGAGCCCGCGGCCTCCTACCCGGATCATCCCTACGGCTCGGCCGCCCCGTACCGCGGACGCAAGCGGTCACTGCACGACGGCGGGCTGCGAACGCCGGCCTTTGCGGTCTGGCCGCGGCGCATAGCCGCGGGCTCGGCCGGAGAGGGCGTCACGAGCACCACCGACTATCTGCCCACGATCGCCGACGCCCTCGGCATCGAGCCTCCGTCGGACGCGCTCGACGGGGTGTCGATGCTGCCGATGCTGACCGGCGAAGACTGGCATCGACCCAAGCCGCTCATGTTCGTCTCGGGCAAGCAGTCGGCGACCATCGACTGGCCTTACAAACTGATCGCACGCGAGCAGGATGGTCCGTTCGCGCTCTATAACCTCCGGACCGACCAGGCCGAACACGACGACCTGCTCAAGCTTGAGCCAGAGGCCGCGGCGCGGCTGGAGGCGCAGCTGAGAGCCTGGCTCGAAGCCGTCCGTGCCGAGAGCACCCGACACACCAAGGAGTCACCGTGAACCACCTCTCTCGCCTCGGCCTCCTGCTCGGCGTCTGTCTTGCCGCTCTGGCGAGCGGCCAGCCGCAACGCCCCAACATCATCCTCTTCATCGTTGATGATCTCGGATGGCAGGACACCTCCGTCCCCTTCCACACCGAACGCACACCACTGAACGACCGCTACCGCACGCCACACCTCGAAGCCCTCGCCGCCCGCGGCACGAAGTTCACCAACGCCTACGCGAGCGCCCCGGTCTGCACACCAACACGCACCAGCATCCTCACCGGCAAGGCCCCGGCGCGCACACACATCACCTACTGGACGCTGCACAAGGACACGGACACCTCAGTCAACCGCGACGACATCGCGGCTCCCGCCTGGAACCTCAACGGCCTCCAGCCGGGCGAGCACGAACTGCTCCCCGAGATCCTCCGCGATGTTGGCTACCGCACCATCCACGTCGGCAAGGCGCACTTCGGCGTGCACAAGACACCGGGCGGAGACCCGACCAATCTTGGTTTCGCGGTCAACATCGCCGGCCACGCCTCGGGCGGGCCCGCGAGCTACTACGGGCTCGACCACTTCACGGTCGCCGGCAGACAGGGCAAGCCCCCCCACTCCAACCCCAGCGTGTGGGATATCCCGGGACTCGAGGCCTATCACGGCCACGACATCTACCTCACCGAGGCCCTCGCCATCGAGGCCTCGCGTGCGATCCGCGATTCGGTCGAGGCGGGCGAGCCGTTCTACATGAATTTCGCCCCCTACGCGGTCCACGCCCCCATCATGGGCAACAAGCAGTACGAGCCCAACTACCCCGATCTTGACAGCCGCGAACGCGCCTACGCCAGCATGGTGGAGACCTACGACGCGGCGCTCGGTGCGCTGGTCACCACGCTCGAAGAGTCCGGGCAGCTCGACAACACCGTCATCATCTTCACCAGCGACAACGGCGGCCTGAGCGCCCACGCCCGCGGCGCCGCTCCCGACGGCAACACCGCCCACACCCACAACGCCCCGCTCAAGAGCGGCAAGGGCTCGGCCTACGAGGGGGGCACCCGTGTCCCCGCGATCATCGCGTGGCCCGGCGTCACCGACGTGAGCGCCGCCGCACGCAACAACGCGGTTGTCCACACACCGATCATCTCCCACGACTTCTTCCCCACCATCATCAGTCTCGCCGGGCTGCAGTCCGATCACGGCCCCGAGATTGACGGCCGCGACCTCACGCCGCTGCTGACTAACCGCCCGCAGCTCTTCGACAGCTCCCGCACGCTCGGCTGGACCCAGCCCCATCAGTGGGGCGCGTCGGGCCCCGGCATCTGGCCCTTCACCGCCATCCGCCGGGGAGACTGGAAGCTGCTCTACTTCCACGCCGGGCGGCGCTTCGAGCTGTACAACCTCGCCGACGACCTCGGCGAGCAGCACGATCTCGCAGCCGAGATGCCCAGCAGAGTCATCGAGCTCGCGAAAGTCATGGACGAATGGATCGACCAGACCGGCCTGCAGCTCTCGATCGACAAGGCCACCGGTGAAGAGATCGAACGGCCCGGCGAGGCTGCGGCAGCGATCCAGATCGGCGAGAACACCACCACCGTTCCCGTGCCAAGCACCGAGACCCGATCCCAGGCCGCGGGATGGGGCGGGCGCTCGTGGATGCAGCAGTTCGAGGACATCAAGGCCGGTGCGCGCGCGCTCGAGCCCCGTGTCGTGCTCATCGGCGACTCGATCACCCAGAGCTGGGCCGGCGGCGGGCGTCAGGTCGGCGGCAGCGGAGCCGCGGCACGTACCGAGCACCTCGACCCGCTCGGCCCGGTCCTCAACGCCGGCATCTCCGGAGACCGCACACAACATGTGCTGTGGCGGCTTGCAAACGGCATGCTCGACGGCGCGAACCCGAGCGTCGTGACGCTCATGATCGGCACCAACAACCTCCCCCACGATTCGGCCGAGGAGATCATCCGCGGCGTCGAGGCTGTACTCATCCAGCTCCGCTCGACTGCCCCGCGCGCCGAGATACTGCTGGTCAGCGTGCCGCCACGCGGAGAACAGCCCGGCGATCCGCTGCGGGTGCGGGGTGACATCGTCAACCGTCACATCCGCCATCTCGCCGAGGGCGAGCGGGTTCAGTGGCTCGACATCACACCGCTGCTGGTCGACGAACAGGGCGTTGCCCGGGCCGACCGCATGGCCGGGGATTTCGTGCATTTCTCCGGCGCCGGCTACGACGCCGTGGGCAAGGCGATGCGCGATGCGATCGAGGCCGCCCTCAGTCGCTAGACTCGCGGTGCTGTGAGATACCCCACCACCCGCCGATTTGCCGCCCTGCTCATCGCCTGCTGCGCCCCCGCCGCCCTCGCCCAGCGCGGTGACCACGCCGGCGAGCCCCAGCCCGATCTGCCCGAGAGCCTGGTGATCCCCGAGGCCCCGGCGCTCAGCCCCGACGAGGCGTTGGCGACCTTCGCCCTCGCCGATCAGAACTTCGCAATCACGCTCGCGGCGAGCGAGCCGATGGTCATCGCCCCGGTCTCGGCCGTGTTCGACGAGGACGGCCGCCTCTGGGTCGTCGAGATGCAGAGCTACATGCCGGACATCGACGGCAACGACGAGCTCGTCCCGACCAGCCGCATCGTCATCCTCGAAGACACCGACCGCGACGGCGTGTTCGACAAGTCGACCACGTTTCTCGACGGCCTGGTCCTGCCTCGCTCGGTGCTGCCGTGCTACGGCGGCGCGCTGGTCCTCGCCCCGCCCAACCTGCTCTTCGCCAAAGACACCGACGGCGACGGCACCGCCGACGATGTCCGCACCGTCTTCGAAGGCTTCGGCGGACTCGACAACCCCGAGCACGCCGGCAACGGCTTGCTCTACGGCCTGGACAACTGGATCCACTTCTCGCAGCACAACATCGAGCTGCGGTTCGATGGCGAGACGGTCACCGACAACCGCCGCACCCCCGGGCACGGCCAGTGGGGCATCACCCAGGACGACCAGGGTCGGCTCTACTACTGCCCGAACTCCGACGTGCTGCGGATGGACCTGTTCCCCAAGCACTACGCCTCGCGCAACGCCAACCAGCGCGGCGTCCGCGGCATGAACCACCAGGTCATGGCCGACAAGTCCGTCCACCCCGCGCGCATGAACCCCGGCATCAACCGGGGATACCAGAAGCACATGCTCCGCGACGACTTCACGCTCGCCAACACCACGGCCGCGTGCAGCCCGGTCATCTACAGGGCGTCCCTGCTCGGCCCCGGTTTCTACGGCAACGCGTTCACGTGCGAGCCCGCGGGCAACTGCCTGATGCGGACGATCCTCGACGAGAGCGACGGTGTGCCGAAGGGCCGCCGCGCGTACGAGGGCACCGAGTTCCTCACCTCCACCGACGAGCGCTTCCGCCCCGTCGCCACGGCCGTCGCCCCGGACGGCTCGCTCTATGTCATCGATATGTATCGCGGCGTCATCCAGCACGCGACCTACGTCACCAGCTTCCTCCGCAAGCAGGTCGAGGAACGCGGCCTCGAGATGCCGATCGAGATGGGGCGCATCTGGCGGGTCAGGCCCGCAGCCGCCCCCGAGAAGGACCCGCCGCGTCTTTCTCAGGCTGACGACGCAAGACTGGTCTCGATGCTTGGCTCGCGCTCCGGATTCCTCGCCGACCACGCCCAGCGGCTGCTCGTTGAGCGGCGAACCCCCTCGACCGCACCCGCGCTGCGAGAGGTCCTGGCCGCCCCGCGATCGGGCATGGCCGAACGCGTCCGCGCGCTGTGGACGCTCGAGGGGATGGGCCTGCTCACGCCCGACGATGCGCTCGCCGCGACCTTCCGCTGGGAGCCCCAGATCCGCGCCACCGCGGCCCGCCTGCTCGGCCACTGGCCCGAGGACGACCGCGCCATCGCCGCACTCGACGCTCTGACCCGCGACGAGGACCGCTCCGTGCGGCTCGCCGCGGCGCTGGCGCTCGGCGAGTCACGCATGCCCCGCGCCACCGACGCGCTCGCCCGGACACTCGCGCTCAACGCCGACGACGCGATGATGCGTTCCGCCGTGCTCTCCGGCCTGCACGAGCGCGAGGTCATCGCGCTGGCTCAACTTGCAGGTTCGCCCGCTCGCGACGATGCGGGGTTCAGGTCCGCGCTCGCCGAGCTCGCCGACACCAGCCTCCGCGGCTCGCCCGCCCAACGCACCCGCTACCTCGACCTCATCGCCGAGAACCTCCGCTCCGACCGCTGGTTTGCCAAGGCCCTGATGGAGCGCGCCGCCGGGACGCTCAAGCTCGACTCGGACAAGCCCGGCACGCTCACACTCAGCGAAGAGCCGGCCGCGTGGACGACCGCGCTGCGCTCGGGCCTGTGGGAGCTCCACGGCACGGCCGCGAAGATTAACGCCCGGCTCCGCTGGCCCGGGCACGACGACGGCGCCGACCGCCCCGCTCCCCTGGCCGGGGCCAACCTCGACCGCTACATGCTCGGGCGGCAGCTCTTCGACACGTGCGCCGCGTGCCACGGCTTCGACGGTCGCGGCATGCAGGGGCAGGCCCCGCCGCTGGCCGACTCGCCCCTGGTCACCGGGCCGCAGAGCCGCGCCGTCCGCGTGCTGCTGCAGGGGCTGCAGGGGCCGATCGAGCGCGAGGGCACGCTGTACGATCTGCAGATGCCCGCGGCCCCGTTCGCCAAAGACGAAGAGATCGCGGCGCTGATGACCTACATCCGCCGCGGCTTCGGCAACGATGCCGACCCCGTGACGCCCGACACCGTCGCCCGGATCCGCGCCGAGACCGCCGACCGTGCGACGCCATGGACCGAGGCCGAACTCCTCGACATCCCGTAACCAGTACACCCGCGGCCGCGCGCACACCGCCGCACGCCATCCCGAAGGAACGCCATGACACTCCACGCCATCCTCGTCGCCCTGCTCGCGCTCTTCGCCCCGCTGCACCTTGCCGAACCCGCCGCCCAGTCCGCGGCCCAGCCCGCCGCTGCCGACGACTGGACGCCGCTCTTCGATGGCAAGACGCTGGACGGTTTCGTCACCCGCGGCGGCGCGGCGTCCTACACCGTCGAGGGCGACGCCATCGTCGGCGAGACGCGGCCCAACACCGGCAACACCTTCCTCTGCACCGAGCGCGAATACGCCGACTTCGTGCTCGAGTTCGAGGTGCTGGTCCACCCCGAGCTCAACAGCGGCGTCCAAGTCCGCTCGCACGTGAAAGAGGGCGACCGCGTCTTCGGCTATCAGGTCGAGATCGATCCCACCGCCCGCGGCTTCTCCGGCGGCATCTACGACGAGGCCCGACGCGGATGGCTCGCCCAGCCCACGCCCCAGCAGGCCGCCGAGCCGCCCTTCAACGCCGAGGGCTGGAACCACTACCGCATCGAGGCCCGCGGCCACCGCATCCGCACGTGGATCAACGACGTCCCCGTCGCCGACCTCATCGACGACGCGGACGCCTCGGGCATCATCGGGTTCCAGGTCCACGGCGTGGGCGGCCGCACCGACCCGCTGCAGGTGCGGTGGCGCAACATGCGGATCCTCGAACTGCGGTAGCCTCAGGAGGGCGCGGTCGGGGCCGTCGATCAGTCAACGACCCGTCGCCACGAGCCGGGCACGAGTTCGCCGTTGGCGTCGAGCTTCACCTGCCACTTAAAGACAGACTTGCCGACCTCTCCGATGCCGGTGAGCAGAACGGCATCGGTGTTGTTGTTTGAGATGCTGCCGTCAACGGGGTCGGCGGCGACCGTGGTGCACGTGCCGCGGCCGATCGCCTGTTTGTTGATCGGGGTGAAGCTGTCTGCTTCCAGACGCGTCCGCCAGTCGGTGGGGTTCTGCAGGATGATCAGCAGCCCGAGGTCGATCGCCGACATCGCGTAGGTCTCGGCTTCCTTCCAGTCGCCCATCAGGCCGGTGTTGCGGTTCTGGACCCGCGAGACGTACATCCCCGCGAGCCCGAAGGTGGACGCCATCATCGCCGTCACCAGAATCATGATGTACGCCGACCCCCTGCGCCCGTGCCTCGACCGGAACGCACGGAGCCTCGCGTCATGATTCGTTGGGGTGTTCATCATGGTCTGCCCCGCGCGAGCGGGCTCCTGATCAGTCGTGAACCGCGGCCCAGTCGATCGCCCGCTCCATGATGGTTCTGGCCTCGGCGCTGAGTGAGCTCACCCGCGTGTTCTTGTTGCCCCAGGGCACCCACACCCGGCGCGAGGTTGCAAAGCCCCAGTTGCAGTCGGCGGCGCCCTCCTCGAGCGTGACGATCTGCGGGCTCACCGGGCCGCCCTTGGCCTGCCGGGCCAGATTCTGATTGCCCGGAGCCGGGCTCCCATCGAGACCGCGGATGCCGTTGCTGGGCCCGTCGTACATGGAGTATTCAGCGCCCGACGTGAGGGTGTTCGTGATGTAGTGCGTGTTGTCGGTGATCCTGATGTCGGTCTCGGTCGCGAAGTCCTTGAAGCTGGTCGCCAGGCCCAGGACGACGCCCTGCTTCGGCTCCTCGTTGACGATGCCGATGGGCGCATTCGCGAGCTTCAGGAGGAGGATGTCGCTGTCCACCGTCGCCGGCACATAGACCACATCGTTCTGCTCGAAGGCGCTGTCATACTCGCTCTGCCACGCCGAGTCGTCGATGATGTTCACCACCCAGCCCCATGACTGGATGAGATTGCTCCGGGCGATCTCCTCAGGATCGAGCGCGTTTGCATCCGCGACGACGAGCAGCAGCACGTGGCTCGGCGTGCCGGCCGTCTTGGGCCAGGCCGCGGTGCGGATCGCCACCTTCCGTGTGATCAAATCGCCGTCGAACGAGACGCTCACGATGATGCGCTTCACGGAGGTCTCCGCCCCCGAGACAAGATCAACGTTGTCCTTGCCGACCCACTCGACATCGACGGACCGCTCCCAACCCGAGCTGAGGCCTGCGACCTGCTTGCCGTCCTTGTACTCCGGAGGCGACTTCTTCCAACCGTCGTAGTCGTCGATGTCGTTCCAGGTGGCTCGGTTCCCGCCGCTCTCCGATTCGCGCCCGATGGCACCGTCGGGTGCGCTGTCCTCGTAGGCGAGGCTCAGGATCTCGGCCATGAGGTCCTCGGCCAGCTGCCGGCCGACCGACTGCCGGGTCGCGCTCAACTCCGCCGCCTTGGACGCGGCCAGCAGCTGCAGCGACCCGACGAGCATTGTGCTGATGAGCAGCATGCACATCACGGTCTCGATGAGACCCATGCCGCGGGCCAGCCGCCACGCGTCGCGATGTCCCTTGCGAGATCTCATGGCATGGCCGGCCTGTTGAATGTCGTGGCGCGTGCCCGCGACTCGGTCTGCGTGTCGGCCCCGGCCCTCGCGCTGAGCCCGATGGAGATCACGACGTTGTCGGTCGCGGCCGTCCACGCCGGATCGGGGATCATGAAGGTGCCGTACACGTTGAGCTTGAGGTCCTTGGTGGGGTCCTCGACCCAACCGGTCCCGTCGTGGAACCAGTACGACGTCCCGGGCGAGTTGGAGACGGACGACTTCGTCGCCAGGCTTGCCGCCAGGTCATCGCCGGAGAAGTGCTCGATCGAGATGAAGCCGACTTCACCGGCAACGAGGGTCGCGGGCTCTGCGAAGGTCACCGAGAACCACGCCCCGTCGCTGAAGCCTGATTCGGCGATCTGCTTGAAGGTCTCAGACTCGCCCGGCCGGCCCGAGTCGGCCGCCTGCCGCACACGCACCTTGAGTTGGTTGTCGGAGATGCCGGCGTGATTCGGCTGGAACTCCACCCTCGTGATGTTCCACTTAACCGCGGTCGGCGGGTAGACGGGCTCAAACCCGGCCGCCACCCGCTGATCCACCCCAATGTCGGTTCTCGAATCGGAACCGATGAGCAGCGTGCCGTCCTGAAGAAGCAGCGGACCCTCGGCGGTCTCGATGATGGGCGCCAACTGGAGATCGCCGGTAGTGGACTCGAGACCAAAGTCGAACTCCAGCGACTGCACATCGGCCACCAGCGTGACGACCGCGCCACCGTTGTACTGCCGGGTCAGCGGCTCCCCCGCGACCCCGGACCACACGTAGCGGATGGTCTCGTCGCTCCCGTCGGCGGGAACACTCCGGTCGGCCACCGTGAACTCGATCTCGGTGGTGTTCGCGGCGATGATGGTGCGGGCCTCCCGCAGCTCCGCGATGATCCGGCCGATCACATCATCGGTGATCCGCTGCGTCTCGACCTTGCTGTCGGCCGAGGGGATCGAGTGCCCGGCGATCACCATGACCGACACCATGCCCGCCATGAGCACCGCGTTGATCGCCATGGCGATGATCAGCTCCACCAGCGTGAACCCGCCCGCGTGCCGCCGCGGCATGAGAGTGCCTCGTGTGACGTTCATTGGATCGCCGCCTCTCCCGTGTTGGCGTCGAGCACGACGGTGACACTGATGCCACCGGCCGCGACCACCACGCTCCCGCCGCTGTCCGGAACCCCGAAGCCGTCGAACTTGACCGTCGCGTCGCCGCCGAAGTCCGCCGACACGAGTGTGGATCGGTAGGGCGGGTCCGCCATGAGCACCGAGTAGGCTGCGGCCGAGTCGTTCAGACCGGCGACCCCCGACACCTCGTACGAACCCGCGGCCACATCGAACACGACCGACTGCGTGGAACTCGTCGCGAGGGCGTAGGACCGCGCCTGCGCAAGATCGGCCACGATACGGGTCGCACCGAGCTTGGACCGATAGTTGTTGGTCATCGCACCGAACCGCGGGATCGCGATCGCCGACACCACGCCGACGATCACCATCACGACAACCAGCTCGATCAGCGTGAATGCGCGGGAATGGGCCCGGGCGCCACGGCAACGCCCGAGTGAAAGATGTGTCGCAAAAACGGACATCAGCAGAGGATGTCGGATTTGCGGCGGCGGGGCTTCAGTGATTCCCAGAGGGCTCAGCGGGCACGATAGATTGGCGCGCTGTTCGCAAGCTGTGCGTAGGAATTTACGCTCTAGGTGGACGGCGACGACGCCTGATAACCAACACGACAAACGCGCGCACGCCCGGACCCCTGCACGGAGCCCAAGCTCAGCAGCCCGCCACCCACCGGTTCAGGAACGAGAGCACGTCCAGCGTGTTCACGCTCCCGTCCTGGTTGAAGTCGGCCTTGGGGTCGCCGATCACCCAGTCGTTGAGGAACGCCAGCACGTCCTGCGTGTTGACCACGCAGTCGGCGTTGTAGTTGGCCTCGCACTCGGGGTCGAAACCTCGCACCACGAGGACCCGGTCCCCGCCGCCAAAGGTCGAGAACAGGAAGTCGCCCGTCAGCGGGTCACGCGCTCCACCCTCGGCACCGGACAGGCCCGTCAGAAAGTCGCGCCGGGTCGCCGGGATCGGGTCGCCGTTGCTGTCCACCTCGTAGGACACGATGCGGCCGCCCGCGTACTCACTGATCAGCACGCTCTCCGCCGGGAACAGTGAAGCGCCCGCCTCGACGTACACGATGCCCTCAGGCCCGCCGCTGAGCACGATGTCGGTCATCGGCCCCGAGACGTCGAACGTGCCGCCACCATCGCCGATGAGCTCCGCGTCGTGCCAGCGGCTGGAGTTGTACGGGAACACCTTGAGACGGCCCGCACCCTGGAAACCCGGCGGCACCAGCGTCATCGCGCCGACCGACGACGAGAACCCCAGCGGCGAGAGCGCAAGGCTCTTGTCAAACTCGGTCGAGCCCGGCTTGAGCTGGCCCAGGTGGTTCATGCTGTACCGCGAGAAGAACAGCACCCCGCCCGGGCCGTAGAACAGTCCACCGTCGATGTTCGGCGCCTCGGCGATCATGGCCGACGCTGCGCCGAAGCCGATGATCTGGTCGTCGGCGTCGCGGATCAGCGGCACCGCGTAGATCGCGCCCTCGGCGCGGTTGGCCGACCCGCCGATCAAAAGCGTGTCCGGGTCGTCGGGATTGATCACCAGACCGCCGAGCGGTGCCGGCACATCGGGCGGCGTGCCCAGATCTACAAACCGGTACGCGCACTCGTAATACGGATCGATCATCTGGGCACAGGCCGCGCCCGCAAGTCCGAGAACCACCGCCACGCCCGTCAGCTTCTGCAACATCATCGCTTCCTCCTCTTGCGCTTCACGCATGATACTGAGTGCCGATGCTGCACTCAACGCAAAGTGGAACATGACATTACCATCGTTCACTCCGGCCAGAGGAGGCCGCACGTGGCAGAAATGCCGCGCCCGTCCACTCGCTCAGCAACCCGCCACCCATTCGTTGAGGAAGACCAGGAAGTCCTGCGTGTTCACCACACCGTCGGCATTGAGATCCGCCGCACCCTTGCCCGCGGTCCAGTCGTTGAGGTAGGCCAAGAAGTCCAGCGTGTTGACAACGCCGTCCACGTTCCAGTCGGCGGTGCAGGGCCTCGGGAAGTTTTCGTCGATCCACTCCCGCTGGGCGTTGGTCAGCTCGTCGGTCGGCGCTGTCCCGGCAAACGCGCCGCCTCCATCGCTGACGGGCAGAACGATGTTCGCCCAGTCGTCGTGTCCCACGAGAACTTCCCCGGGCGAGGGCGTGCCCGTGCCGGGTAGATCCGAGTCATCCAGATGATTCAGGTCCACCTCGAGCTCGGTGTCGTCCCGGTCACAGTCGAGGTCAAGATCCTGACCGCCCGAGGCCGGGTCGAGCAGCGCAAAGCTGACGCGGGGTGTTCCTGCCTCGCCCGGCAGGCAGGTTTCTTCTGGCAGCACGCCGTAGTACGGCACGAGGAACTCCGAGTAGTAACCTGATCCGCCCAGCCCGAAAGAGACCGGCTCGTCGAGGTTGCCCTCGTTGATCGTCGCCAAACGCTCGCGCGAGTAGTCCAGCCGCCATGTCGTGTTGTTCCAGGTTCCGCGGTAGGTGTGCGCGTAGTTCATGATGCTCGGGTAGTTCGGCTTCATGTTGACACTGTCGGACCCGCCGTGCCGCAGGTTGAGATTGTGCCCGAGCTCGTGCATGAAGATCGCGGCCTTGTCCTCGTCAGCATAGCCGCCGGCGAAGATCACGAAGTCATCGCCCCCCAGCTCCCCCAGCCCGCCGATATCGGTGCTCGCCGAGTTGTAGAGGATGCAGTACCGATACGCCTTGGCCTTTGCCGCGAGCAGCGCCTGCTCGTCGGGATCGGATTGTTCTACCAGGGTGCCGTAGTACAACGTCTTTATCTCGCTGGCGTTCGCCGGCCATCCGCTGCCGGGCGTCGGCGAGACCTGCTCGAACTGGATCGTGCTTTCGTCGACCAGGATGTGCAGGTCAATCCCCTCGTTGTTGTCCGGGTTGGACACCGGCGCACCCCAGAACGCATCGACCACCATGTCCACGGAGGCCTGCGGGAAGGTCAGGCCGGTCATCATGTCGATCTCGACGAAGAGGTCCTTGTGCATCGGGTCGGCGTCCGACACGCCATCCCCGTCGACGTCGAGGATGTACCGTCGCTCGTCGCCGTTGGCCGCCGTGAACGGGATGCCGTTGATCTCCCAGTCGTCGAGCAGACCGTCGCCGTCAGAGTCCTTGGCCTCTGTGTAGACGTACACCGCTCCGGATTCCGCGCCCGAGTCGTCGTCGCCGTAGGCGCCCGCCACGTACACCGAATCGCTCATGGCGCACGACCACCCGCAATAGTCGCCCCCCTCCAGTCCCTCCGGGGTGAACTTTGCGAGCTGCACGGGGTTCTCGGGATCGGTGATGTCGAAGAGATAGAGCGCACCGGAGTAGGTCCCGTTTTCGAGGTGGCCGTACGCCCCCGCCAGAAGCCGGTCCCCTCGCAAGGCAACCGCGCTCCCGAATCGGTGACCGGGTGCCGTGTCGTCCGGCTCGATCCTGCTCCGCTGCTGACCGGTCTGCGCGTCGAACAGATATACCGCGCCGGAGTTGTTCCCCGACGGGTTCGCGCTCGACGCCCCGACGGCCGCGAGCGGGCCGTCGATCGCTACCGAGCACCCGAAGAAGTCGTACGACTCACCGCCCTCGGCGCGCAGCTTTGTCACGACCGCGCCCGTCGTGGTGTTCACGACGTACGCCGCTCCGGAATCAAACGCGGTGTCATCGTCACCGGTCGCCCCTACCACCGCCAGCACTCCGTCGAAGCTCACAGCGCCGCCGAAGTTATCGATCGATTCAAGCTCGGCCGGAACGATCTTTCGAAGCTCCGCGCCCGTCGCGACATCGAACACGTACACCGCACCCGTCCCGCGCCCGTGGTCGTCATCGTTCACGGCACCGATCACGGCGAGAGTTCCACGCAGGGCGACGCTGTACCCGAAGGAAGCGTTCGGCGCCCCGTCGCTCGGTTCGAGTTGCCACAGCTCAAATCCCGACGCGGCGTCGAAGACATACGCCGCTCCGGTGCGGTCGCCGTTCTGCTCGGACTGTGTCGCGCCGACAAGCACATACGGGCCTGAGAACGCGACGGACTGACCGAACTGATCTCTGGCCGTGGCATCACCGGGCGTGAGATGGTGGAGCAACGTCCCGTCGGGATTGAATATGTACGCCGCGCCAGACGCCAGACCATGTTCATCGGAGTACGGAGCCCCCGCGCAGACGACGTCTCCAGAAACAGCGACCGCGTACCCGAGACCGGCCACGTACGGGTCGTCCGCGAGCAACTTCTGTTCTTCGAACCCGCCGCTCTGCGCCATGAGACACGACGCCGTGCACAGGACAACCCCAGCACCGATGATGCCATTCCGATATGTCATGATCGCTCCTCGCGAGTTCGACGGGCTCCGAACGAGTGCCCGGAGCGCGAAGACGTCCGCGAGCCCCATGGCCCGCCGTTGCCCCACGCGACCGATACTAACTGATCATCGATCTGGCGAAAAGAAAAAGCCGGCGGATGCCGGCTCGTATCTCGGTGGTTATTCAGGCCGACGAACGGCCCCGCTCAGCCCTTCCAGCCGCTTTTGAACGCGCGGATCGCGTCGGCGAGCTTCTTCTCCAGATCGCTGTCCAGGGCGTTCTTCTCGTTGATCTCGTCCCAGATCGGCTTGCCGCTCGTCTGGAAGTAGTTGAGCAGTTCCTTCTCAAACTGCGAGACCTTGTCGAGAGCCACGTCGTCGAGGTAGCCCTTGGTGCCGGCGTAGATCGAGATGACCTGGTCCACCACGTGCTGCGGCACGTACTGGGGCTGCTTGAGCAGCTCCACCATCGCCGCACCGCGATCGAGCTGACGCTGCGTCGCGGCATCGAGCTCGGTGCCGAGCTGGGCGAACGCCTCGAGTTCACGGAAGGCCGCGAGGTCGAGACGGAGCGAGCCGGCGAACTTCTTCATCGCCTTGACCTGAGCCGCACCACCCACGCGGGAGACCGAGATACCGACGTTGATCGCGGGACGCACGCCCGCGAAGAACAGCTCGGGCTCGAGGTAGATCTGACCGTCGGTAATCGAGATCACGTTGGTCGGGATGTACGCCGACACGTCGCCTTCCTGAGTCTCGATGACGGGCAGCGCGGTCAGCGAGCCGGCACCGTTCTCGTCCGAGAGCTTCGTCGCCCGCTCGAGCAGACGGCTGTGCAGGTAGAACACGTCGCCGGGGTACGCCTCACGACCGGGCGGGCGACGGAGCAGCAGCGAGAGCTGGCGGTAGGCGACGGCCTGCTTGGAGAGGTCGTCGTAGATGCAGAGGGCGTGCTTGGGCATGGGCTTGCCGTCGCTCATGGTCTTGCCGCCGTCCTTGCCGCTCCACATGAAGTACTCGCCCATCGCACAGCCGGTGTACGGCGCGATGTACTGCATGGGGGCCGGGTCCGAGCTGGCCGCGTTCACGACGATGGTGTAGTCCATCGCGCCGTGCTTCTTGAGCGTCTCGACGACGCCCGCGACGGTCGATTCCTTCTGGCCGACCGCGACATAAACGCAGACCACCGCGTCCTTGGTGCCCCAGTACTGCTTCTGGTTGATGATCGCGTCGATCGCGACGGCGGTCTTGCCCGTCTTGCGGTCGCCGATGATCAGCTCGCGCTGGCCGCGGCCGATCGGGATCATCGCGTCGATGGCCTTGATGCCGGTCTGCAGCGGCTCGTGCACCGGCTGACGCTCGGCGATGCCGGGGGCGATGATGTCCACCTTCGCCGACTCGCTCGACTCGAGCGCCGGGCCGTCATCGAGGGGGCGACCGAGCGGGTCGACCACGCGGCCGAGCATCGTCTCGCCCACGGGCACCTCGAGAAGGCGGCTCGTGCTCTTGACGATGTCGCCTTCCTTCACGCTCAGGTAGTTGCCGTAGATGACACAGCCGACCGTGTCCTCTTCCAGGTTCATGACCTGGCCCATGACCGCGCCGGCGCTGGTCTGGAACTCCACGAGCTCACCGGCCATGGCCTTGCTCAGGCCGTAGATGCGGGCGATACCGTCGCCAACCTCCACAACCCGGCCCACTTCGGAGATCTCGAGTTCTGCGGAGAACTGCTCGATCTCCTGCTTGATCACGCTGGCGATTTCGTCGGTCTTGATCTTCACGTCGGTGCCCTCGGATTACCCCGTGAGGGCGGTTTTCCGCACCCACGAATCGTTGCTGGACATATTCCCGGGCCGCCGCGATCTTCGCCACGCGCCCGCCCCACACAGGGGGGTCCATACGGTAGACGCTACCTCCGCACAAGTCTCTCCAAGCGGACCGATCGCGACGACGCCGGCCGAAGAACTCGCCCGACCTCGGACCAGAATATACAAGAGTTATCCCCGGTTACGGCGACCCGCCCGCCCCGTCGCCGCCGTTCGGACCCGGCTCTCGCCTGTGGATCTCCACGCTCACGTCGGGGTCCTCGACCTCGAAGGTCAGCGCGACCGGGTAGCCGGAGAACTCGGCCCGCTTGCTCGTGATGCCGGCCTCCAGCTCCTCGTAGGTCAGCCGGATGTAGGCACGCACGACCAACTGGCCGTCCCTGATCCGCTGGATGAGGTCGCTCGGGCCCTTCACGGTGACATTGGACAGGGCCTGGGCCTCCGCGGGGATGGTCACATCGAACCGCCCGAGCTCGCCGGCCGGCAGCCGCAGATCGACCGGGACCGAAACCAGCACGTGCGATTCGGTCTTCGACCGCACCGTCAGCCGCACATCGACCTGGGCCGGCTCGACGCTGAACACCGAGTCCCTGTCAAGGACGGGCCCCGGCACCAGACGCACCCTGAGGATCGACCGCACACCTTCCTGCAACGCCGCGAGCTGCGAGGGATCGACCTGCGCCACCATCCACGCTGCGCCCGGCTCGAGCGCCGAAGCGATCGCCGCCGGAAGTCGGACCGTGGACTCGCTCACACCCACCAACTCGGCCACGCCGTCGAGCTCTGCCGAGGGGGCCTCGATCCGGATCGGCAGGCTGAGCGTCGCCAGCTCCTGCACGTGCACCCTGACGGTCGCCGGCTCGGCCGACAGCACGCTGACCCCCCGAGACCGGAACTCCGGGTGCAGACGCAACGACTCACGCAGCTCCATCGTGTGCTCGCCGGTCGCCCGCGGCAGGCCCTCCATCCCCGGCTCGAAGCTCACCGGCTCCCGCAGGATCGCCTCGAGCGAGTCAAGACTCGTGACCGAACCCTCGACCAGCACCTCGACCCGGCCACGCCAGTCCTGGCCGTCCACCACCCGCGTCGACCAGACACCGTTCGAGAGCGGCGAGAACTCGAGCTCGACCACCGTTCGCTGCGAACGGAGACTCTGCCCCTCCGCAAACGCCCAGATCAGCACCGCGATCAGGGTGACCAGAACTCCGGTTTTCAGCCGCTCGACCCGCACGCTCATTCGACACCTTCCGACTCGGCCGTTTCTTCGGCCGTTTCCGCCGCGGTGCGGCCAGTACTCAGAGATGCGCCGTCCTCGCCGAGCCGTCGGAGAAGCTCCGCCCGCAGCTCGTCGAGCGTCAGCGGGTTGCCCAGCCTGCCGCGCTCGACCAACCGGATCGCCCCGGTCTCCTCACTCACCGCGAGGACCAGCGCGTCACACTCCTTGGTCAGCCCCACCGCCGCCCGGTGACGCGAGCCCAGCGTCCGATCGGGCATGTCCGTCGGGTCGGCCAGAGGCAACTGCACCCCGGCCGCGTGGATCACCCGGCCCTTGACCACCACCGCGAGATCGTGCAGGGCGGTGCCCGGGAAGAAGATCGTCTGCAGCAGCCGGGCGCTGAGCGCCGAGTCGAGCACCGTGCCCCCCTCGATCAACCCCCGCAGCCCGACCTGCCGCTCAATGACGATCAGCGCACCAAACCGCGATTTGCTCAGATACCCGCACGCGTCGATCAGCGGCTCGACGATCGCCGACACGCCGCTGGAGTCTCCGCGCAGGAGCGAGGTCTCGCCCAGCCGCACCAGCGCTCGCCGCAATTCGGGCTGAAACACCACCACCAGACCGATCGCGACCACCGCCAGCCCGCGCTCGTAGAGATAGGCGAGCCTCGGGAAGGCATCCCGCCCGCCGATGATCTGGACAACCACCGTCGCCACCACCAGCAGCACCAGCGTTCCCTTGAGCGCCCCTGCCGCCCTCGTCCCCTCGACAAAGCGCACCACCAGCAGCACCAGCAGCCAGATGACCACCAGCTCGAACACCATCGACGGCACCGAGTAAGACCCGAGCCGTTCGACGAGTTCCATGATGCGCGACCACGTTTCCAGAGTTGGCTCCCGCTCCCTCGGCCATCCGAGTCGTTGACGGACACATCAGTCTACATCCACCGGCGCTCCCGTGTGCGTCACTACTATCGACACCAGTGTCGAAGACGCACAAATCACCCAGCTCCCGCCCCCCCACCACCGACCGCGACCGCGCGCTCGTCCGCGCGCTGCTTCGATGGTTCCGGGCCAACGCCCGCGAACTGCCCTGGCGAGACCGCCCGCTCGGCTCGCCGCGAGACCCCTACCGCGTTCTTGTCAGCGAGTTGATGCTCCAGCAGACCCAGGCCTCGCGCGTGATCGAACGGTTCGAGGAGTTTGTCAACCGCTTTCCAACCGTCGACGCCCTCGCCCGGGCCGACGAGCCCGACGTGCTCGCGCTCTGGTCGGGATTGGGGTACTACCGCCGCGCCCGACTCCTCCACGCCGCGGCACGGGCGATCGCCGACCAGCACGGCGGCCGCTTTCCCCGCGAGCCCGGTCACCTCGAAAGCCTGCCAGGGCTCGGCCGATACACCGCCGGGGCGGTTGCCTCCCTGGCGTTCCTCAAGCGCACCCCCGCCGTCGACGCCAACGTCGCCCGCGTCATGCTCCGCCTCGAAGGTCGCGAGCTCGCCAGCCAGGAACCAAGCGCCGTCTCGCTGGCGTGGTCCCGTGCCGAAGCACTCCACGCCGCGGCCCCCCGCGCAAGTCCCACTCCCTCCCTCCTCAACGAGGCGCTCATCGAGTTCGGTGCCCTGATCTGCACGCCCCGCGCTCCCCGGTGCACCGACTGCCCGGTGAGCGGCCACTGCCGGGCCTTCGCCGAAGGCTCGCAGGGCCGCATCCCCACGCCCAAGACACCCGCCGCACGCAAGCCGCTCTTCTTCGCGTCCGTCATCGTCCGCGACCAGCGCGGGCGCATCGCCGTGGTCCGCCGCCCCTCCGAGGGTCTCTGGGCCGGGCTCCACGAATCGCCGACCATCGAACGCGACGACCGGCACGCAACGACGACCGAGATCAGGCGAGGGCTCCGGCTGCCCCCCGGCCGCGGCACGCTGGCGCGGGTTGCCTCCTTCGAGGTCCAGACCAGCCACCGCAACTGCGCCTTCGAGGTCTTCCGCGGCGCCTGCCCGCCCGAACCTCCCGCCTCCTGGCGATTCCTGCACCCCTCCCGGATCGCCGGGCTCGGCCTCTCCACGCCCCAGCGGCGGATCCTGCTCGAGCTGGCCCGCACCGAGCCGTGAGCACCCGCCCGGGAGGCACCGCGGCTCCCGATGCCGTATCGTCCCCCCATGCACCTGGCCGTCGTCATCCCGGTCTACAACGAGGCGCCGACGCTGCACCAGCTGATCGAACGCGTCCTCGAGGTCCCGCCCCCGGCGATCCCTCGGACCGACCGCCGGTGCACCCGCACCATCGTCCTCATCGACGACGGCTCCACCGACGGCTCCACCGAGATGGTCCGTGAGCTGGGCGAGCGTGAAGGCTTCGACGCGCAGATCCATCCCAAGAACCGCGGCAAGGGTGCCGCCCTGTCCACCGGATTCGCCCGCGTGCTCGAGCTCGGGGCCGACGTCGCCATCGTGCAGGACGCAGACCTCGAGTACGACCCCTCCGAACACGAGGCCGTGCTCCGCCCCATCCTCGACGGCCGGGCCGACGTGGTGATCGGCTCGCGGTTCATCGGGCAGACCCACCGCGTGCTCTACTACTGGCACTCGGTCGCCAACCGCGCGATCACCACCTTCAGCAACATGCTCACCAACCTCAACCTGACCGACGTCGAGTGCTGCTTCAAGGCGTTCCGTCGCGAGGCGCTCGCCAAGCTCACCATCCGCGAGCCACGCTTCGGCGTCGAGCCGGAACTGGTCGCCAAGGTCTCCCGCCTGCGCCTGCCGACGCCGGACGCACCCGGCACCCTGCGCCCCGCCCGCATCTATGAGGTCCCGGTCAGCTACGCCGGCCGCACCTACGACGAGGGCAAGAAGATCACCTGGCGCGACGGGGTCTCCGCCCTCCGCTGCATCCTCAAGTACAACCTGTTCGGCTGAGGTCGCCCATGAAGGCCATCGTGCAACGGGTCAACGGCGCAACGCTCAGCGTGGACGACCGGTGCGTCTCCGAGATCGGCCCCGGTTTGGTCGTGCTGGCCGCGGTGCTCGAGGGCGACACCGATCGCGACCGCGACTGGATGGCCGAGAAGCTCGCCAATCTCCGCGTCTTCTCCGACGACGAGGGGAAGATGAACCTCTCCCTTCTCGACACCCGCGGCGACATGCTGCTGGTCTCCAACTTCACCGTCGCCGGCGAGACCGCCAAGGGCCGCCGCCCGAGCTTCACCCTCGCCATGAAGCCGCCCGAGGCCGAGAGTGCCTTCGACGCGCTCGTCGAGGCGGTGCGCGCGCGAGGCGTGCCGGTCCGGACGGGAGTTTTCGGCGCGCACATGCACGTACACATCGAGAACGACGGCCCGGTGACACTGATTGTCGATTCGCGCGCCGGATAACACCCCGACTCAGAGCACCGGCGGGCTCTTGGCGGTGAACACCACGTAGCCGACGTACGCCAGGTAGGCCGCCAGCAGCACCGCGCCCTCGACACGCCCCATGTGCTTCCGTGTGAGCACCATCGCCCACGCCAGCGCCGAGACGCCGAGCATCACCACCGCGTCGATCCGCACCACCTCGCCGGGCACGGTGATCGGTCGCACGAGCGCGGTCGCACCCACCACGCAGAGCGTGTTGAACACATTCGATCCGATCACGTTGCCCAGGAGCAGTTCGGTGTGCTTCTTCTTGGCCGCGCTGATCGCCGTCGCCAGCTCGGGCAGCGAGGTGCCCAACGCGACCATCGTCAGGCCGATGACCACCTCCGACACGCCGAGCGTCCGCGCGATCGAGACCGAGCTGCGGACCAGCAGCTCCGCGCCGGCGGTCAGGCCGACGATCCCGATCACCACCATCAACGCGTGGCGCACCCACCACCGCGGCGTGTGCGCCTTGGCCAGCTCTTCCTCAAACTCCTCGGCCTCTTCTTCGTCGAGCGCCTCGACCATCGCGATCTTCTTGCCGCGACGCGACGCGGCGTAGGCGTCCCACGTGTAGAGGATCACGCCCCCCAGCAGCACCCCCCCCTCCAGCCGACTGATCACACCGCCGAACATCGCGCCCCAGCCGATCGCCATCACCAGCAGCATCAGCGGGATCTCTTTTCGCCGCACCGAGCGATCGCTCACGATCGGGAAAAGCACCGCCCCCACGCCCAGGATCAACCCGATGTTGGCGATATTCGACCCGACCACCGCCCCGAGCGCAAGCTGGTTGACCAGCGGCTGCTCCGCCGTTGTGCGAATGCTCGCGCCCAGGCCCGCCGCCAGTTCCGGCGCGCTGGTGCCGAAGGCCACAACCGTCAGCCCCACCACCATGTGCGGCACGCCGAGCCCCTCGGCCAGAAGCGCCGCGTGCTCAACCAGCCAGTCCGCCCCCTTGACGAGCAGATAGACACCGATCACGAACAACACGATGGCAAGCCAGGTCGACATCCCGCCCCACGTCCCTTCCTATCGCGAACGGGGCAGGACCCCGAACCGCTCGGGCACACGGGGCACCAGCACGATCACCATCCGCGCATCGCCCGAGTCCTCAGGCGCGGTCAGGTTGGTCAGCAGCACATCACCCAGCGTCGGCGCCACGACCGCCGGCGGTCCAAAGACCGTCGGCGCCGCCAGTTCGGACTCAGGCCGGCCGGGCGCCGGCTCGCTCCAGTCCGCGTCCGCACTCTCGGCAACGATCACGATCGCGTGCTCACCCGATGAGCGGCACGCCAGCACCAACCGGTCAAAGGCGATGCCCCTCGCCCCGGGCTCACCGCTCGAGACCGTGTCCTCAAAGAGCAGGCCAAGCGACTCGTCGTGCGCCTGACGCGGGATCCGCAGCTCCGGCATCAGCTCGATCTGGAGCACCGAACCGACCCCCGCCTGATCATCCAGCAGCCCGGCGCTCGGCATCGCCCAGCACCGCGCCATCATCCGCAGCCGTCCCGGCCCGAGCCCGACCACACCGCTGTCGAGTCGGATCGGCCGCTCGCGCGAAAGCGTCGGCCCCTTGACCACCTCGACCCACTCCGGCAGCATGCCGAGCCATTCCCGGTTGATCGGCCCCATCGTCGGCAGCTGGGCCCGGACCCAGTCCAGGCGATCCAGCGGGACCTCGACGACGCGCAGGCCGTTCTCTTTCCAGCGGGCAACCTGACGGGCGTCCGCGCTGGCCGGCGGGCCGAACTCGCCCAGCACGGCTGCGAGCAGTCCCGGCCGCCCCTCGATCGCCCAGAGCCGCGCCTCGAGGCCCTCCTCGGCACCCCGGACCACGGGGGAGAGATCGACCTCTGCCTCAGGAGAGCCCGTTTCGACCTGCGCCGTGCCCTGGGCGCTGCCTGAGCCGCACCCGACCAGACCGCCGACCATCCACGCAGCCACCGTCCCGGCCAGGGCCGAGGCGATCGCACGCGAGATGGGGGCTCTTGCCGTCATGGGTTCCGATGATAAGCCCGAGGCGGCCGGACCAGCGGCGGAGCCGCGGATGCAGGGTGCTTCCCCGGGAGAGGCGTCTCTGGCGCTGTTCTACGCCGGATCGAACGTGTTGATCCTGTCCAGCAGCGCGCGCACGAGGCCGAACTTGTACCGGGTGTGTGTAAAGACGATTCGCGGCAGATCGAGATTGGTTTCCTCGCCTTCCAGCGGGCCCGACTTGGCGATCCTGCCCGACTTGACCAACACCCCAAACTCGTCGTTGAGCCTCTCGACATCCTCGTCCCGCAGCTCGTGCTTGACGCGGATGACCAGCTCGTCGCGGACATAGCGCGACGAGTGGTAGTTGCGGTAGAACTGGTTGATGTGCTCGACGGCGTGCGCCGGCGTCGGGGCGATGTAGTAGAGGTTCAGGTCCTCGGCGCTGATCATCTCACGCTCGAGCAGCGTGTCGCGGGCGAAGCTGTCGAAGTGCTGCCAGTAGCTCCGTACGCCCGGCTTGTTCTCGCCCTCGACCAGCACGATCGGCATCATCGCCGCCTTGCCGGTCTGCACCAGCGTCAGCGTCTCGAACAGCTCGTCCATCGTGCCGAACCCGCCGGGGAAGAGCACCACCGCGTCGGCGTGGAACAGAAACATCAGCTTCCGCGTGAAGAAGTAGCGGAAGTGGATCAGCTTCTGATCGCCCGCGATGATGTCGTTGGCGGTCGTCTCGAACGGGAGCCGGATGGCCACGCCGAAACTCGCGTCGCGCCCCGGCCCGACGTGCCCGGCCTTCATGATGCCGTCACCGGCGCCGGTGATGACCATCCACCCGGCCCGGGCGATGAGCGTGCCGAAATCGACCGCCGCGGTGTAGTCCGGGTGCGACTCCGGCGTGCGCGCTGATCCGAAGATCGTGCACTTCATCGCGTCGGGGTAGCCGGCGAAGACGCGGAACGCGTACCGCAGTTCCTTGATCGCCGAGCTCATGAGTTTCAGCTCGCCCGTGTCGCGCCCGTCGGGCAGCAGTTTGAGGCACGCCGTCACCGCCTCGCGCACCAGCTTGCGGTCGAACCGCTCGGGCATCTCCTGCGCCACCGTCTCGATCAGCCCGTTGATCGCCTCCTGCACCTCGGGGTCGTCGGCACGCTTCTGCCGGGGCTCCTCCGGCGGCGCGCCCTCCATGATGATCGGTTCCTGCGGCTGGATGTCCGTCCGCCGGCTGTGCGGGATCTCGTGTTCTTCGCTCACGCTGCGTCTCCTCGGCTCTGCTCAGGCCGCGCTCCGTACCGGAAATCTCGTGTGGGCATAGAGGTTAGCGCCCCCAGCCCTCGTCCGATCCGCTCGGACGCGGGGCGCGCCACTCCCGCCGCTCCGATTCGCGGCTCTGCCGCTCGATATCCAGCATCCGCCGCTCCTCGTCGGTCAGATCGTCACCGATCACGCCCGCGAGCATCCGACGCGTCCGAGTGAACTGCTGGGTCGAGACCTGCGGATCGCGCACCGTCCCGCTCACGCGGGTCATGATCAGCTCGTCCCGAAGCCGCTCGAGAATCCGGCTGACCACCGGCAGGCGGGCCGTGGCACGAGAACTGAACCGCAGATCCAGACGGAGTTCGGGCAACCACATCTGCCCGTACCCGAAGATCTCCACGCTCTGGGCAAACACCCCGAGACGCTCGAACACCATGCGGTCGCCGTCAAGGATGAACACCGCCTCGCCGAAGTCCAGCGGGTCATTCCGCGGCACCTGCAGGTTGCTCACCTCGATCAGCGGCAGCAGCAGCGGCAGACGCAGCACGCGAGCCCCCTGCCCCCCGCCGACCAGCACACGACCCCGCCCGCGGCGCGACGCGGCGTCGCCGAGCGTGCCGGTCAGGCTGAGCCCCGCGTCAACGATGCCCCGCGCCTCGGCTTCCGGCCGCTCCGGCACCGGGGCCTCCTCCTCGGCCGCCTCGGCCGCGCGCGCGATCCCGGCGGTGTACTCCCAGTCGGCGAGCAACTCCCCGAGCGGCACGCCCGACGCGCGGAACTCGGCCTCGTACGTCGCGGCACCCTCCGTGTGCAGGATCGCCGACCCGGACAAACGACCGCCGTGAATGTTCGCCCTGATCGCCGGCACCAGCACACTCCGTGACGTCGGGTCGCTGGTCACCCGCATCGCGGCGGTGTCGAACCGCACTCCAGCTGCCTGGCCCTCGTCCAGCACGATGCCGATGCCGAAGTTGCTCAGCCCCGTGCCCGGCTCGCTCCGCGATTCGAAGTCGAGATACCCAGACGCTTCGCTGACCCTGACGCCGACCTCCGCCGTGGCTCGCGCAAACACCACACGCCCCGAAGCCGCGTGAGCGGTCTCACCGCTCTCGGCCGACGAAACCCGCAGCGCGACATTGTCAATCTCGATCGGACCCGAGACATCGAACGCCAGCGCGTCGAGGGCCTCGCGCAGCTCGGTCGGCAGCAGCGCTTCGACCTCCGGCGTCAGCCCCTGCGCCGATCTCCCGTCGATGGTCCCCTCGACGATCACCGCGCCCGAGCCCACCAGATCCCACCGGCCTCGCAGGTCCGCCCACCACCCGTTGCCGGCGATGCGCATCGTCTCCACCGTGCCGCCGGTGTCGTCGAGCGTGATCGCACCGACCACCTCCTCCGCCGTGACACGCTGGCCGGCGATGGTCATCTCGAACCGGTGCGGCCTGATCTCGCCCGTGACCACCGGCGTCTCCCGATCGGACCTGCCGATCACCCGCACATCCGCGTCGAACCGTCCGGCTACCTGCGCCGACTCAATCCTGCCGCGGAGCCCCTCGGGCATCATCGTGGACGCGACCGTGCGCACAAGCGCCGACCTGACCCGCATGTCGCGCACGCCGAGCCTCAGTAGGTCACCGGTCGCCCACCCCCGGGAGACCGGGGCTACGCCGGAGATGAGCACCTGGCTGGGTGGGTCCCCGTCCAATCCGATCAGGGCCGACCATTCGTCGAACCGAGCCTCGGCGATGTCCAGCGCCGACAGCGTGATCGCGCCCTCGGCGCCGCTGATCTCGAACCGCCCGGCCTCGGCGTCAAACTGCAGCCCGTTGCATTCCCGCACCTCGACGCCCAATCGATCGAGCTGGCCACCGACCGCCGCGTCGCCCGCCGCCACGACACGCACATCAATGCCGCCTGAGGGTTGCCGCTCGATGCGGAGGTCCTGCAGCCGGTCGGCGAGTTCCGGCGCCACCACCGAGACAAGGTCCTCGATCGCGATACCGACATCGGGCACGTCCGCCTCGACCTCCGCCTCGAACGGCTGCGCCGTTTCGCCGAACTCCAGATTCGCGACGACGTTGAGCGTGCCCGGCCCGACCGCGCCGCCTGCGCGCGCGCCAACCTTCGATCGCAGCTGGAGCTCGAGCCGATTCTCGCTGATGTTCAAACCCCCGACCACCTGCTCGAGCGCCATCGGCAACGCCCCGGCGTCGCTCGCCCGACGCGGGAACGCGGACATCCCGTCGATGGCGACCTCGATGTCGTACCCGAGCTCACCGTCCTCGCGCGGGCCGATCAGCGCGGTGCAGTCGATGGTGCCCTGCACACCCAGACGCTCGAGCACCTCGCGGGGGGAGCGAGGGTCTATCTCTCGATCAAGCCCGCCCGGAAGCGCCGCCAGGAGCAGCTCGTCGGCCGGGACACCCTCGGCATCGATCCGCAACTCGACACCGCTCTCGCCGGGCTTCGAGAGATCGACGCTCGCCACCAGCCCCGCGCGGCCGCCGGACAGGCCGACGAACGAGCCGCCCGAGAACGTCGCCTGGTTGCCCTCGATCACGATGATCACATCTCGGGCGACGATCGGCAACGGGAAAGGCTCGGGCACCATCCCGAGCGTCTCGAACCGGACCTCGATCCGCTCTTCATACTCGCTGTCGTCGCCGGGAGCGCGGTACACGTCGACCACGGCCGAACCGACACCGCCCAACGCGAAATCTCTCCCCGGACCCTGCTCGCCGGGCGCACGCACCACGTCCATCTCCCGGAGCCGCTCGTACGACTCCTCGTGGCACAGCGTCCGCACCACGGCGCGGCGCTGCTCGCCCATCGCCTCGAGCAGCGTCTCGTCGAGAGGCACGTCGTCGATCGTCACGCGGATCTTGACCTCGGCGCCGGAACGCGGCGGGATGATCGTCCCCGCGGCGTGGAGCTTCGCGCCGCTCGGTGCAACCCCCTCGATCGAGACGATCTCGATCCCCGCCTCGTCGAACCTCGCAAGACCGGACATGTTGCCGAACGAATAGGGGAACCCCTCGAACGCGGCGCTGCCGTTGCGGAACGCCAGTTCGCCATTCACGCGGATCTTGCCCGGGCCGGTGTCGCTGCGCTGGCCGCGCTCGACGATCACCTTCGCGTCCACCGTCGCGGTCGGGTTGGAGAAATCGGCGAGCCGGCGCTTCACGATGCCCGGCGCGAGCGGCAGGATCTCCGGGTTGCTCTCGAGCGCGAAGCCCTTGGTCTCCACCACACACCGGAAGGGCGAATCGGCACGGAGGCCGTCGTACCGCATCTTCACCGTCGAGGGCAGGTCGCCGAGCATGCCGCGAAGATCCGCCGTGGTGCTCTTGCCCCCGAACTCGATCTTCCCCTTCACGTTGCGCAGACGGACCATCTCCTCGGGGCTGGCCGGCCGGCCCTCCGCGTCGAACGGCAGGTTCAGCGACACGCCGTCGAGCTGGATGATCCCGGTGGTCGAGCCGTCCGACGCCATCCGGAGCGAAGCCTTCGGGATGCCGCCCTGGATCCGCAGCAGGCCGAAGACCTCACGGAACCGCTCGGGGATGTGCTCCGGCCCCCACTTGGCAAGGTCGAGCCCATCCAGTTCCAACGTGATGCCATCGGCCGTCACCAGCCCCGTAAGCCCGAGCCCCGCACCACCCTCCCCGGAGACCGCCCCTTCCTGGAACGCCAACGCGTACCCACCGGATGTGCCCTCGGTGGGCTGGGCCGCGCCCTCGATCGCAAACTCGCGGAGCAGTGAGAACTCGCCCGCGGCGTGCTCGCCGAACTCGATTACTCCCTCGTGGACCACCACACGGGGCGGGACCACCACCTCGCCGCCGTCCGATGTCAGCACGCGCAGCTCGGCGAGGTTGATCGCCCCCGTCGTCTTCTCGCGGCTCACGCGCAGGCGGGGGCGGGTCAGCACCAACTCATCAAACTCGCCACTGCCCGAGAGGAGGGCCCCCCAGCTGCCGGTGATCTCGAGCCGCTCGGCCTCGAACAGTTCCCCGGCCGGTCCGGCGACGCCGGGCACGCGGATCTTGAGCCCCTCGGCCACGATGCCGGCATCCGACCCGATCGTCAGAGACGAGGCCGTGACCTCTGCCCCCAGCGCCTGGCCCGCCCGGGCGAGCACCCACGACGTCACCCATCCCGAACGCATCGCGAGCACGGGCAGGGCGAGCAACAGCACGAGAAGCACGAGCGCAGCGACGGTCCACCGGCGCCACCTTCGGCGTCGTGTGCTCTTCTCGACTTTCTGTTCACGGTTTCGTGCCATAAGACGCCTCGCACGTTCCTGCGTACCAATGGTAGTGGCACAAGCCGTCGCACACCGATGAGCACCCCAAGGAGCCCCTCCCTGCCCCCGGGGCGCCCAGAGACTCCGGTACCCCTCCCGTATGCACCACTTGCTCGATCAAGTCCTCGCCGACCGACCCTGCCTCCTGGCGGTGGCTGCGCCGAAAGAGGTGGAGGCTGTCCTCGGCTCGGTCGGCACCCCATCGCAAGGCGCTCCTGCGCCATGGGAGACGGTGGTGTGCGGCTCCCGGCTCCATGTGGTGCGGACCGGTGTGGGCAAGGCCAATGCTGCGGGTGCGGTTGCGCGCGCGCTTGCGATGCACGACTACGCCTCGGTGCTCAGCCTCGGCATCGCGGGCGCACTGCCGCACGCGAGCCCGCTGGGAATAGGGCAGTCGCTGATGGCCGACCCGTGCATCCTGGCCGACGACGGGCTCGGCACGCCGGCCGGCTTTGCTTCGCAGAGCGAGATGGGCTTCCCGACGCACGAGCGGCTCGGCGAGCGGTTCGCTGCGGATGCCGGGCTCGCGAGTGTGCTCTCGGGCACGGTGGACCGTATCGGACCCTGCGCGACGGTCTCGACATGCTCGGGCACCGAAGCGTTGGCCCAAGAGGTCGCCGCCCGGACGGGCGCCCTCGCCGAGGACATGGAGAGCGCGGCGGTCGGGCTGGTCGCCGCCCGTCTGGGGGTGCCCTTTGCGAGCCTGCGTGTGGTCAGCAACCGCACGGGGGACCGCGACCAGCAGTGTTGGGACCTCGAAGCGGCGCTGTCGCGTCTGGCCGATCTGGCCTCGGTCTTGTAATTCTCGCGTCCGGTTGTGCCGCCTGGATCGATCGGGCAGCCTGCGCGCATCGGCCCGGTCGTCCGGCTGGGTGATCTGGGGCGTCGGTGCGTCCAGCGCAGGCGCAGGCCGCTCTCAACCCGCCTCCGGCTCCCGCCGATGAGCCAGTGGACCAACGTCCCGACGGGGGCGGCACGGCGAGGGGTGGAGAGCACGATGGGCCTGATCAACCGCAAGCGAGTAACCAACACCGCCATCCAACGCGCCCTCGGTGCGCCGATCGGCATCGACTTCGGGACCGGCTCACTCAAGGTGCTGCAGCTCACCGGCGAGGGGCCATACTCACTCGTCGCCGCCGGGTGTGTCGAAACCCCCCGCAACCTGCTCGCCGACCCCCGGCAGCGTCTGGAGTTTCAGTTCGAGTCGCTTCCGAAGCTCGTCGGTTCGCTGCCGCTGAAGGGCCGCCGGGCGGTCTGTTCCATCCCCGTGTCGCTGACCTTCTGCAAGCACGCGCAGTTCCCCCGACAGGACGGCATGCCGGTCGAGGTGCTCGCCGACACGATGCTGACCGAGCAGCTCGGCCGCGACGCGTCCACGCTGATCCGCCGCCTGATCGAAGTGCCGACGCCGGGGCGAGTGACGAACCGGTCTGAGTACATCTGCATCGCCACCGGCCGCGAGGTCGTCGACAAGCTCATGAAAGCCCTGCGGGCGGCCAAGCTCGAGGTGGTGGGCATCCACTCCGAGTTTGAGGCGGCCCTGCGGGCGTTTGAGAACCTCAACCAACGCACCGCCGACCAGCAACGCGCCACGCTGTATCTCGACATCGGCACGGGCAACACGCAGTGCTTCATCGGGCACGGCCGCGACCTGGTGTTCGCAAGGACCATCGAGGTCGGCGGGTTCGCCCTCGACTCCTGCCTGGCACAGGACATCGCCTGTTCGGTCGAGCAGGCCCACAAGGCACGGCTGGCGATGGCGGATCTCGTCGGGTGCGGCACGGCCGCGCCGGCCGCTGTTCCCGTCAGCCGAGCCGCCGTCTCAGAACCGGACGAGGCCGGGGGTGTGGCAGTCGCCGACGACCGTCGATCGGGCGAGGCCCTCTCCGGCGATGCGCTCTCCACGCACAATGCGCCGCCCGTGGCCGCGCCGACGAGCCACGCGCTGCGTGAAATGCTCGAGATCATGACCGACGAAACGAACATGGGCATCCGCTACCACGACGCGATGTTCCCCGAGACTCGCGTCTCAGAGATCGTGTTCGTCGGCGGCGAGTCGCGGCACCGTGCACTCTGCCAGCACCTGGCCAAGTCGCTCCGCCTGCCGGCCAAGGTCACCGACCCGTTCGGCAAGCTTGAGCGTTCGGGCAACGAGCGTGTCGTCGGGCTCGACGCCGCGTCGCCCCAGCCCGGCTGGACCGTCCCCGTCGGTCTCTGCCAGAGCCCGACCGACCTGTAGACCCGGGAGAGAGAACCACGATGCGCAAGCTTCCCTGGCCAACCGAGTCCGCCCCCAGCTCCTTCCTGCCCCGCGAGTATGTCAAGGGCAAGCAGGAACTCCGCTTCGTGGCGATGACCGTCAGCCTCTTTGTCGTCGTCATGCTGGCCGTCGTTGGGGCGTTCCTCGTCACCAACCGGCGATGGTCGAGTGTGCGCGAGCAGCAGCAGGTCATCGCGACCGAGTACGAGTCCGAGGCCACCAAGCTGGAACAGCTCAAGACCCTCGAGGCGCAGCGCGAGGAGATGCTCTCCAAAGCGCGGATCACGACCGCGCTGCTCGAGACCGCGCCGCGATCCGTGCTGCTGGCCGAGCTGGTCACCGCGCTGCCCGACGAGGCGACACTCGTCCACGTCGTGCTGCAGAGCAAACGCATCAAGCAGGCCCCGCCCACCGCGGCCTCAGACGCCGCCAAGAAGGCCAAGTCTCGGAGCAAGAGCAAGAAGGACGAGCCGGCCAAGCCACCGGTCATCCTGCCGCCCAAGTTCGAGTACACGCTCAAGATCACCGGCGTCGCGCCGTCCAACAACGATGTCGCCGACTACCTGCGCAGGCTGCAGGACTCGCCGCTGCTCCGCAACGTCGAACTGACCTTCATCGAGAAGACCAAACTCGAAGGCCTCGACCTGCGTCGGTTCGAACTCGTCGCGCAGCTTCCTGACGACGCCGACGCCCGCAAGGTCGAGCAGGCCCAGGAGTTTGACCTTGACATGGCCATGGTGCCCGGACTGGAGGACCGCCCGTGAAGCTCGGACCCCGTGAAATCGCCGTTCTCGCGCTGGTGCTCGCGATCCCCGTCGCAAGCTACCTGCTCGTCTTCGCGCCTCAGAACCGCGACATCGTCGCGGCCCAGCTCGAGATCACCCACAAGCGGGAGATGCTCACCTCGTTGCGCACCGAGACCGCCCGCAACGACGATCTCGCCGAAGCCAACAGGAGCATCAGCAACCGCATCGAAGAGATCGAGGACCGTCTGCCCGGCACGATGGAGCTCGACAACATGGTCCGCCAGATCTCCGACCTCGCGGTCACCTCAGGCCTGACCTCGCCGACGCTCACCAGCGGCAAACCGATCGAGGCCGGCACCTACTGGGAGCAGCCGCTCACCGTGACGACCACGGGCAACTTCAACGGCTACTACCGATTCCTGCAGAAACTCGAGCGCATGCCGCGGATCACCCGCATCCCGGACTTCGATCTCCTGCGCGACCCCAAGATCGACGGCGACGTCGCGATCGAATTCACCCTGAGCATCTTCTTCCAGGACGACAACTCATGAGCAATCCGAGCGACATCTCTCCCGACGGTTCCGGCCTCGACGGTTCGTCCCAGAGTTCCGACAGTCGACGCGAGGGCGCGGCACCGCTGCTGCTCCACGACATGCAGTTCACCGAAGAGGCGATGAGCGTGTCCGTGGGGAGCGGACGCTCCCGTTCGGCGATGGTCGCCGCGTTCGTAGTCGTCGCCGCGGTGGGCTCGCTCTTTGCCATGCGGCAGCTCGGCCTCGGCCCGGCGCTCTCGCTGGCCGAAGTCGCGGTGGAGTACACGCCCGAGGAATCGGCGAAGGCCGGGATCGCCTCGGGCAAGGTGCTGGCCGATCTCGAGCGCAGCCGTCGTGCGGTCCAGGTGCCGCAGGAGAACATCACCCAGGACCCGTTCGAGCTCAACGCCGACAAGGGCATCGACACGTCGCCCAAGGTTGACGCCGACCTCGCGATGCGTGCCGAGCTGGAACGCCAGCGTCAGGCCCTTGAGGCCCGCGCCAAGCAGATCGACGCCGCCCTCGGCGGCCTCTCGCTCCAGAGCGTGATGCTCGGGTCCAAGCCGGTCGCCCGGATCAACGGCGAGATCTACCGCGTCGGCATGACCATCGCGGACTACTTCATCATCACCGGCATCGAGGGTCGCGAGGTCACGCTGTTTGCCGACGACAAGACGTACACCCTCTCCATCGACTCGTCCCCGCCGAAGCGGCCGGGTTCGCGACGCAACCGCTAACCAGAATCGAGCACGGCGTTGGCCAAGCACCGAATCGATGAACTGCTCCAGCGAACCCCCGAGCGGCGCACGCCGCCGCCGGACCGCGGTGCGCGCGCAGACGATACCGACGAAGTGATCTACAGCCCGCTGCCCGACACCCCGGCGCACCAGCCCGCCGCAACCGCTCAGGCCGAGCCGGACACCGGACCCGACGGCGCACCAGACTCCCCCGACGCGGCCGTTCCGGATCAGGACCGGGACTCGATCTTCGAGTACGCCCCCGACACCGATGAACTGCAACAGGCCGCCGAACCGCGGGGGCTGGCCCAACTGCTCCGTGAGAGCGCCGGCATCTCGGGCGAGACGATCTCCGAGGCCGAGAAGATTGTCAAGCAGACACCCGGGCGGACGCTCGTGGACATCCTGCTCGAGCGCGGTGCCGACGAGGACGCTGTGCAGGCGGCCGTCGCCAAGCACGCCGGGCTGCCCTTCGAACGCATCGATCTGGAGGCTGGCCTCGACGGCGGCTTCGACGGACGCCTGCTCCAACGCCTCACGCCCGACTTCTGCAAGCTCAACGGCGTGATGCCGCTGCGCACCGAGGGCAGCCGCGTGGTCGTCGGCTCGGTCAAGCCCGACAACGTCTTCATCCTCGACGAGGTCAAGAGCCGCCTGGGCGTGCCCAGCATCAAGCTGGTCATCGTGACATGGTTCGACATCCGCGGTGCCCTCGAGATCATCGGCGAGGACGCGACCGAGGACAGCACGGCCGATCTCTCGAGCATCCTGGAGGATGTGGACGAGTCGGACGTGGCCGTCGCCGAGATCGGCGCGGACGACGCGGTCGATCTCGAGCAGCAGGCCGGCGAGAGCCCGGTCATCCGTTACGTCAACTACATCATCCAGACCGCCATCAAAGAGGGCGCCAGCGATATCCACGTCGAGCCCGCCGAGAAGAAGCTCAAGGTCCGGTTCCGCATCGACGGCGTGCTCTTTGAGATGCTCAACCCGCCCGCCTCGATGTCGGCCGCGATCACCAGCCGCCTGAAGATCATGGCGAATCTGGACATCTCCGAACGCCGCATCCCGCAGGACGGGCGTATCCGCTGCACGGTGCAGGGGCGCAAGCTCGACCTGCGTGTCTCGACCCTGCCCAACGGGCACGGCGAGAAGACGGTCATGCGTATCCTCGACACCCGCTCGATCAACGTGCAGCTCGAGGACCTCGGCTTCGACCCCAGCACGCTCGAGATCTGGTCCAACCAGATCAAGGCGCCGCACGGGATCATCCTGGTCACCGGCCCGACCGGCTCGGGCAAGACGACAACGCTCTACTCCTCGCTCCGCCAGCTCGACAAGAACAAGCTCAACATCTCGACGGTCGAGGACCCGGTCGAGTACCACCTCGACGGCATCACCCAGACCCAGATGCACGAGAAGATCGGCATGACCTTCGGCAAGGCGCTCAAGGCCCTGCTCCGTCAGGACCCCGACGTGATCATGCTCGGCGAGATCCGCGACATGGAGACCGCCCACACGGCGGTGCAGGCGGCCCTCACCGGTCACCTCGTGCTCTCCACGCTGCACACCAACGACGCGCCCAGCTCGATCACGCGTCTGGTCAACATCGGTCTCGAGCCCTTCCTGGTCGGCGCCGCGGTCAACGCCGTGCTCGCCCAGCGTCTCGTCCGCCGGCTCTGCCCGCACTGCAAGACGCAGGGTTCCCCGAGCGAAGAGATGGCCGAGTATCTCCAGATGCAGGGCATCGACGCCGACTCGGTGTGGACACCCCAGGGGTGCGAACGGTGCCGCAACACCGGCTACGCCGGGCGCGTCGGTATCTACGAGATGCTCACCGTTGACGACCAGGTCCGCGACATCATCGCGCGGAACCCCAACGTCGCCGAGTTCCGCAAGTTGTGCGTCGACCGCGGCATGGTCACGCTCCGCGGTGATGGTCTGCGCAAAGTCAGGCAGGGCCTCACCACCGTTCAGGAAATCTTCCGCGTTACCGAGGCAGCCATCTGAGCCTCCCACGGAGTGCACCATGCGTCAGACCACACCCCGCCGTTGTCTTCTGCTCATCTCCGCGCTCGCGCTGACCTCGACCGCTGCGCTCGCACAAACAGAGTCGGCTCCTCCGCAGGCCTCTTCCGAAAGCGCACCGCAGACCGCGCCTCCGGGCGGCTCCGAGGGGACCACCGAAGCCGCGACGCCTGAAGCCGGGGAGCCCGCCGCGGAGTCCAAGACGCAGTACGCCTCCAGCGCAGGAGCGCACAACATCGCGCGCTGGGTGCGGGCTATCGGCGGCCGGATCTGCATGGGCCCCAAGCTCGACGCGCTCACCCGCGTCTCGCGGCCCAACCCCAACGACGCCGCGCAGGGCTGGCGGGTCTCTATGCCGACCTTTGCCCTCGCCCGCATGTCGGCCCCGCCCAAGCGCGCCCACCAGCCCGCGAAGAAAGAAACGCCCAGCGAGACCGCCCCGGAACAGGCGCTCGCGACCGGCGAAAGCTCGTCTGAGATCCCGAACTGACCACGCCCTCGCCGCTGACGGTATCCTCGCTGCTCCCCGACCCCGACGGAGCAGCCCATGAGCGACTCGCCGCAACGACCCGCCGCCCGTAGCCCCAATGCGCGGGCCTATTGGCACGCCAACATCCGCGCCGTGATTCTGCTGCTGCTGGTCTGGGCGGCCGTCTCGTTCGGCTTCGGCATCCTGCTGGCCGACTGGCTCAACCAGTTCCGGCTGCCGGGCTCGGGCTTCCCGCTCGGGTTCTGGTTCGCGCAGCAGGGCTCGATCTACACGTTCGTCGTGCTGATCTTCGCCTACGTCTGGATCATGCGCCGCCTCGACCGCAAGTTCGGCGTCGAGGAAGCTGCGCCCCCGCCACCGCACCCGGTGCAGGAGGGCAAGGCATGACCATCCAGGCGTGGACCTTCGTCATCGTCGGGCTCAGCTTCGCTCTCTACATCGGCATCGCGATCCGCACCCGCGCCAAGTCCACCGGCGACTTTTACGTCGCGGGCAAAGGCGTCCACCCCGTCGCCAACGGCATGGCCACCGCCGCGGACTGGATGTCCGCAGCCTCCTTCATCTCCATGGCCGGGATCATCTCCTTCGCCGGATACGACGGCTCGGTCTACCTCATGGGATGGACCGGCGGCTACGTCCTGCTGGCCCTGCTGCTGGCCCCCTACCTCCGCAAGTTCGGCAAGTTCACCGTGCCCGACTTCGTCGGCGACCGCTACTACTCGCAGTTCGCCCGCCTCGTCGCGGTCCTCTGCGCCATCTTCATCAGCTTCACCTACGTCGCCGGCCAGATGCGCGGCGTTGGTGTCGTCTTCAGCCGTTTCCTCGAGGTGGACATCACCCTCGGCGTCCTCATCGGCATGGGGCTGGTCTTCTTCTACGCCGTGCTCGGCGGCATGAAGGGCATCACCTACACCCAGGTCGCCCAATACTGTGTGCTCATCTTCGCTTTCATGGTGCCGGCGATCTTCATCAGCATCATGCTCACCAACAACCCGATCCCGCAGCTCGGCTTCGGCGGCCAGCTCGCCGGGGACCTCGGCTCGCAGATCGCTGCGGGAGAGCGGGTCTACCTGCTCGACAAGCTCGACGGCCTGCACAAAGAACTCGGCTTCGCGGCCTACACCGACGGCTCCAAGCCGGTCATCGACGTCTTCTGCATCACGCTCGCCCTCATGGTCGGCACGGCGGGCCTGCCGCACGTGATCATCCGCTTCTACACCGTCCCCAAGGTCCGCGACGCCCGCATCAGCGCCGGCTGGGCGTTGCTCTTCATCGCCATCCTCTACACCTCCGCCCCGGCCGTCGCCGCCTTTGCGCGCACAAACCTGATCGCCTCGACCGAGGGGGCCTACTACAACCCGGCCTCCATCGAGCAGATCGCCGACCCGGCGGAGCGCCAGGCCGCCCGGGCCATCCCGAGCTGGTTTGCCAACTGGGAGGACACCGGCCTGCTTGCCTGGGCCGACAAGAACGGCGACGGGCGCGTGCAATACCGCAAGGGCAACGCGTTCGACGGCAAGCCCGATTTCGTGACCGAGGCGGACATGGCTGCGGACGTCTACACCAGCCTGACCGGCCCCTCCGGCGAGCGGCTCATCAAGAACACGCTCGACACCACCAACGACAACGAGCTCTACATCGACCGCGACATCATGGTGTTGGCTAACCCCGAGATCGCCCGACTGCCCAACTGGGTCGTCGGCCTCGTCGCGGCCGGGGGACTGGCCGCCGCGCTCTCGACCGCAGCCGGTCTCCTGCTCGTCGTCTCCACCGCCATCAGCCACGACCTGCTCAAGCGCGGCTTCAAGCCCAACATCACCGAGAAGCAGGAACTGACCGCCGCACGCGTCGCCGCCGCCGTCGCCGTGGTCGCGGCCGGATACCTCGGCATCAACCCGCCCGGCTTCGTCGCCGAGGTTGTCGCCTTCGCCTTCGGCCTCGCGGCCTCCAGCTTCTTCCCGGCCATCCTGCTCGGCATCTTCGTCAAACGCGCCACCCGCGAGGGCGTCGTCGCCGGCATGATCGCCGGCATCACCTTCACCACCGGCTACATCCTCATGTTCCAGTTCGACTTCGCCCCGCTCAACGCCGTCCTCGCCGGGCTGTCCGGCTGGGAGCCCGGCATGGACAAGAAGGGCTACTACCTCCTCGGCATCTCCCCCGCCGGCATCGGCGCGGTCGGCATGGCGATCAACTTCGTCTTCTCGTTCATCGGCAGCATGCTCAGCCCGGAGCCCCCGGCTGACGTGCAGGACATGGTCGAGAGCATCCGCGTCCCCGGCGGCGCGGGCGAGGCACACGAGATGCAGGTGCCGCCGATGTAAAGACGCGGCTACCGATCCCAGTCGTAGTACCCACCATCGTCCCATTCCGCCGGGTCCGGCGACCATGTGTGTGTATCGATAACAATCTCACGCCCCACATACGTCTGGATCCCCGTGGGTCGGATCAGTTCGCCCAGCGTCGGGCGCAGGACAACCTCGCAGGGCCCGTGCTCAATTCCCTCCACCACGCCGCCGATCATCTCCCAGGGCGTCCCGGCGGGAACATACAGCCAGCCCAGATCCCACTCCCGCTCCCCCTGCCTGAGGATGACATCCGCCGAAACCGTGTGGTCCGGCGGAGGCAACTGAATGTGCAAATACGCGAGGTCTCCCGCGGTTGACCGCCACACCATCGTCCCGCCCCAGCGCACCGGGGGCTTGAGCACCTCTTCACGCGGCGTCGCTTGGTCCGCACGCGGCATGCCTGCCGCGGGGTCCGCAGCAACCACCTCCATTGTGGTGCGCAGCGGGATACGGATCTCGATCGTCGGCGAGTCCAACGGACCAAGCCTGGCCGGGTCCGCGAAGGACGTTGCGAGCATCCCCGCAGACCCCCGCTCCTCCAACTCATAGATGCGCATCACAAGATCAACTGTGACCTCATACGAGCCCGGTACACGGGGAGCCATGAGCCACCAGCGAAGCTGCGATTGGCCTCCCCCTATGCCGTTCCACGCGCGGAGTGACTGATGCCCCGGCACAGCCGGGCGCACATGCCGACCTACGTGCACCAAGCCCGCACTCTCCCCCGTCGGTTCAACCGAGCATGCAACACGGGTCCCCATCTGTGTCGTCACACCCAGGGGGATCTCCACCCGCACCGCATCCCCCGCAGCAACAGGCTGCCCACCTGCCACGACCAATCGCGGGCGCACACCGGCCCGGAAGTACCGCTCGACCAGATCCAGCGGAACCCGCCCTTGCGCCGCTTCACGCTGAAACGCGTGGTAGAAAGAGTCGTACCGCACCAGACCCGCCCGCGCTGACGCGATCACCGACTCGGCAAGCCGGGTCCTGATCTCCGAGTCAGCTGGCGCATTCCGGAAGATCATCCCAAGTGAGTCAGCGAACGTATCGACCGCGGTGCCCGGGCTCTCGCTCATCAGGTCAACCAAACCGTCAAGCATCACAAGCCCGACCGGATCACTCGTCGATGCCGACTCCAGCCTCGCCAACATCCGTCTGTACTGCGGGCTCGAATACGAAACCGGCCCGAGCATGCCCGACGCCATCGCCTGCATGGCTTTGTACCCATTCTTCGTGCTCAGACGACCGACCACGATCCCTGCCATGTCCGCGTGGGCCGGATTTGGCGCGGACGTCGATTCGAGATCGTTCAGTAACCACCCCGTCGGTTTGAGGTATTGGACCACACGCCGGGACTGAGAGTAACTCGCCACCACCGCCGGAAACAGCACCGTGCCCCCGAACAGCAACAGCACCAGTGACCCGATCACCATCGGTGCATGTCGACGGCGTTTCCCGAACGCCACCGCTCCAGGCTCCGTCAGATCCTTCCCGCACTCCGGGCATACCGGGACCGCCGCGTCCACGTCGTACTCACACACCACGCACACGGGATCGGTGCTGACCCGAATCCCCCGCCACCCGGTACGAAGCATGCGACACCCGGAGACCGTCAACAACAGTCCGATCACCATCGCGAGCAACCAGAGTCCCATCCCACGATCGTACCGCAAACCCGCCTTCTGCCCAAGGTATCATCCTGCTATGGCGGTCCTTCTCCTCGTCCACTGGAAACCCCACGAGATCGACACCGATCTCGCCCGCCTGGGCAAGCACCACGCCGTCACCGTCGAATCCGAGCAGGGCGGCCGGTGGATCCGGGGCCTCCGCGACAGCTCACCGGACGCAGTCCTCATCGATCTCTCCCGCCTGCCCTCCCACGGCCGCGAGGTGGGCAACTTCCTCCGCACGCAGAAGGCCACCCGCACCGTCCCGCTCATCTTCATCGGCGGCGAGCCGGACAAACTTGCGCGCACAAAGCAGCTCCTCCCCGACGCCCACTTCTGCACCTGGCGCACCGTCCGCTCCACCATCACCCGCGCCCTCAAGAGCCCGCCCAGGGCCCCGGTCGTCCCCGGCGTCTTCGCCGGCTACTCGGGCACGCCGCTGCCCAAGAAGCTCGGCATCAAGCCCGGCTCGACGCTCACGCTGCTGGGTGCACCGGACGACTTCGCGGGCACTCTCGGCACCCTCCCCGAGGGCGTCACGGTCAGGACCACCTCCCGCGGCAGCACCGACGTCGCGGTCCTTTTCGTCACCTCCCGCGCGGTGCTCGTCAGGAAGTGGCCCGCGGCTGCGCGCGCGATCGGCGACACAGGCCGCCTGTGGGTCGCGTGGCCCAAGAAAGCCTCCGGCATCGAGATCGACCTCACCCAGCAGGACATCCGCGAGTTCGGTCTCGACGCGGGGCTCGTGGACTTCAAGATCTGCGCGATCGACGACACGTGGTCGGGGTTGGCCTTCACCACACGCAAAAACACCTCGCGCAGGCCTCCCGCTCGCTGAGCCGACGGCGCGGACCCGCCCCCGGCCGCTATTCTGTCGGTATGACCACCGAACACAGCACCGGCATCGAATCCGCCCTCCACGAGAACCGCACGTTCCCGCCGCCGAGCGCAGCCGCGCTGGGCATGCCCAAGTGGCACATCGCCTCGATGGACGAGTACCGCGCGCTGCACCAGCGGTCCATCGAAGACCCCGAGGGCTTCTGGGGCGAGATCGCCAGCGAACTGCACTGGTTCTCGCCGTGGAGCAAGGTGCTCGAGTGGAACGCCCCCGACGCCAAGTGGTTCGTCGGTGCCACGACCAACATCTGCTACAACTGCGTGGACCGCCAGATCGATTCCGGCCACGGCGACGACATGGCGATCGTGTGGGAGGGCGAGCCGCTCATCGAGAAAGGCGCGCACGCGCCCCGGCCCACGGCCGTCTCTCCCGAGATCCGCGCACTCACCTATCACGACCTGCAGCGCGAGACCGCCAAGTGCGCCAACGCCCTGAAGGCCCTCGGTGTGCAGAAGGGTGATGTCGTCACCATCTATATGGGGATGGTGCCCGAGCTGGCCATCGCCATGCTCGCCTGCGCGCGCATCGGTGCGGCCCACTCCATCATCTTCGGCGGCTTCAGTTCGCAGGCCATCGTCGATCGGGTCAAAGACGCCAAGAGCAAGACCATCATCACCTGCGACGGCGCTTGGCGACGCGGCAAGGTGGTCCCGCTCAAGGACAACGTCGATGCCGCGTGCGACGAGCTCAACCGGACACCCGACGCCGTGGACTCGGTCGTCGTCCTCAAACGCTGTCACAACGCGATCACCCACCACGCCCTGCGCGACCACGACTGGGCCGAGATCACCGCGGCCGCGAGCGACGACTGCCCGTGCGAGCCGATGAACGCCGAGGACATGCTCTTCCTGCTCTACACGTCCGGCTCGACCGGCAAGCCCAAGGGCATCCTCCACACCACCGGCGGCTACATGGTCTACACCTACCTGACCAGCAAGCTCACCTTCAACCTCGTCCCAGACGCCGGCCAGCTCTACTGGTGTACCGCCGACATCGGGTGGGTGACCGGGCACTCCTACATCGTCTACGGCCTGCTGCCCAACCGCGTGCCCACGCTCATGTACGAGGGCGCGCCAAACCACCCCGAGCCCGACCGCTTCTGGGACATCGTCGAACGCCACAAGGTCACGCAGTTCTACACCGCCCCCACCGCCATCCGCGCGTTCATGAAGTGGGGCAACGAGCACGTGACCAGGCACGACCTCTCCAGCCTCAAGGTGCTCGGGACCGTCGGCGAGCCGATCAATCCCGAGGCGTGGATGTGGTACCACCGCGTCATCGGCGGCGAGCGGTGCCCGATCGTGGACACGTGGTGGCAGACCGAGACCGGCGGCCACATGATCACCCCGCTCCCCGGCGCGACACCCACCACGCCCGGCTCATGCACGCTCCCCTTCTTCGGCATCGACGCGGCCATTCTCGACGAGGACGGCAACGAGCAGCCCGCCAACACCGGCGGCCTGCTCGCCATCCGCAAGCCGTGGCCCTCCATGCTCCGCGGCATCTACGGCGACCGCGAGCGCTTCATCGACACCTACTGGTCCGCCTTCACCGTTGAGGGAAACACCCCCACAAACTGCCCCAGCCCCTACTACCTCGCCGGCGACAGCTCGAGGCGTGACGCGAACGGGTACTTCTGGATCATGGGCCGCATCGACGACGTCATCAACGTCAGCGGCCACCGGCTGGGCACGATGGAGGTCGAGAGCGCGCTGGTCTCGCACGACGCGGTGGTCGAGGCCGCCGTCGTCGGCATGCCGCATGAGATCAAGGGCACCGGCATCGCGGCGTTCGTCACGCTCGCCCCCGACCACACCCCCGCCGACGCTGCGGGGGCCGATGCGCTCAAGGCCGATCTGCGCGCGCACGTCGCCGAGGAGATCGGCGCCATCGCCAAGCCCGACACCATCCGCTTCACCGACGCCCTGCCCAAGACCCGCTCCGGCAAGATCATGCGGCGGCTGCTCCGCTCGATCGCCTCGGGCGAGGCGAACACCACCCAGGACACGACGACGCTTGAGGATTTTTCGGTGCTCGCCAAGCTGAAAGAGGGCGAAGAGGGCTGAGCCCCCGCCGGCGTGCCGCGGGCGACGGGTCCGGTGTGAGGACAAAGGTCCGTTTTTCTCGGGTTCGGGTTGGCGCAGGCAGACGATCTCGGTATGGTGGGCGATCCAACGGCCGGCATTCGTCGGCATAATGCCTGAGGAGCAACAATATGAAACGTTTCACTCTCGCCGCCGGCGTCGTCGTGTGCGCAGCCGGGCTGGCCCAAGCGCAGGGGCAGCTGCAGTCGGGCCCCGGTGCCTTCGTTGAGGTGCAGGGATCCATGGAGTTCTCGGGCCGCGTGATCGTGCGCCCGTGGCAGGCCGAAGCGCTCGCCGAGCGGGGCATGGACCACCGTGCCATGCGGACGATGAACCAGATGGCCCTCGCGGAGTTGGCCAAGTACCAGGAATACTCCTACGAGCCGCTGGTCGATCACTACATGATCGTCGTCCCCGCGGGGATCGGCGAGAACGAGTTCATCGCGCAGCTCATGGCAACGGGGCTCTTTGAGTTTGTCGAGCCCGACTGGACGCTCTACCCCATAGGCTGCCCGGACGACACGTACTTCAGCGCCCAGTGGCACCACGACGCCGCGCACCTCGATTCGTGCGCCGCGTGGGATATCCACTCCGGCAATTCCTCGGTCACCGTCGGCATCTGCGACACCGGCATCGAGACGACCCATCCTGATTTCCAATTGCACCGCCAGCTCGGCTACAACGCCGTTGATCGCCTCTGGGAGAACCAGGGCGGCAACATCGGCGCGGTCCACTGGCACGGCACCGGCACCACCGGCTGTGCGGCCGCGAACGGTGACAACGGCACCGGCGTCGCCGGCACGGGCTGGAACCTCAGCCACCGCATGATGCGCGTCTCCAACAGCTCCGGCGGCTCGGCGAGCCTCAGCGATCTCGTCCACGCCGCGCTCACCTCCGTGCAGGCCGGCGACCGGGTCGCCAATGTCTCCTACTCCGGCGTCAACTCCAGCAGCGTGCGCTCCACCGCCACCCAGATCAAGAACCTCGGCGGCCTGCTCACATGGTCGGCGGGCAACGACGGTGCGAACCTCAACTGGGGCGACCGCGACAACGACGATGTCATCGTCGTCGGCGCCACCGCCGAGGGCGATGCGCTCGCCGGTTTCAGTGCCTACGGCGCCTCGGTTGATCTGGTCGCGCCCGGCGACAGCGTCGCCACCACCTACACAGGCGCGAGCTACGCCTACGTCAGCGGCACCAGCTTCTCGGCGCCCATGACCGCCGGGCTGATTGGACTCATCTGGTCCTACAACCCCAGCCTCACACCCGACGAGGTCGAGGCCATCCTCAAGGCCGGGTGCGACGACCTGGGCTCCAGCGGCACGGACAACACCTACGGGCACGGGCGGATCAACTCGCTCCAGTCCCTCCTGCTGGCCGGCGGCGACCCCGGCAACACGCCGCCCACCGTCACCATCTCCAGCCCCTCCAACAACGCGACCTTCACCGAGGGTGACAGCGTGACGTTCACCGGCTCGGCCAACGACGCCGAGGACGGCAACATCAACGCGAGCATCACCTGGACCAGCAACCTCGACGGCGCGATCGGCTCGGGCGCGAGCTTCTCCACATCCACGCTCAGCGTCGGCACCCATACCGTCACCGCCGACGCGACCGACTCCGGCGGCGCCAGCGGCGACGACACGGTCACCGTGATCGTCGACCCGCCCCAGGGCACCGTCCCCGCCGCCCCGGACGGCGTCTCCGCGACCAACCTCACCAACCGCTACGCCCGCGTGGACTGGAACGACAACTCTAACAACGAGACCAGCTTCGAGATCCAGCGCGAGAAGTACAACTCGCGACGCGACCAGTGGCGCAGCACCACCACGTTCACCGGGATCGCCGCCAACTCCACCAGCTACACCGACCGGGCCGGCACCGGGCTCTACCGCTACCGCGTCCGCGCGAGCAACGGCTCGGGCGACTCGGCGTGGTCGGCCTGGGCGCAGGTCAACGTCACCCGCCGCTGATCGACGCGGCCGGAACATTCTGACAACCCCTCTCCGGGGGCGCTGGCGAGAGCCGGTGCCCCCGCTTTGCATGCTGAGTCTCGAAGCCCGGCGCTAGTCCCGCCGCACGCGCTCGAGCATCGCCCGAAGCTCGCTCACACGCTCCGATTCGGCCTCGTACAGATTGCGGGTTTCAGCAGGATCAGCGGCGAGGTTGTAGAGCTGCCCGGCGGGCGCATCATCAGCGAGCTCCACCCGCGTCCAGCCGCCCGAACCCCTCGCCTCGATCAGCTTCCAATCACCGTGCCGGATCGCAAACGCGCCCCCGGAGGAGTGCAGGACCAACTGCTCGCGCGTCGCCGCCGCCGGGTCCCGCAGCATCGCGAGCATGCTCTCCGCGTCCGGCGCTGCACCCTCGGGCAAGCCCACCCCCACTGCCTCGGCCAGCGTCGCCATCAGGTCGATCGTGCCGGCAAGGTTGCTGTTGACCGAACCAGCAGGCACACGCCCCGGCCACCGCACGATCAACGGCACGCGGTGCCCGCCCTCGAAGATGTCGGCCTTGGTCCCACGCCACGGCCCGCTCGGCTTGTGGTCGAACATCCGTTCCACGGCGCTCACGCGCGCCCACTCCGGGCTGCGGAGATGCGGATCGCCGGCGCGGCCGGGCGAGCCGTTGTCGCTGGTGAAGATGACGATCGTCTCCCCCGCGAGCCCCGCCCGCTCGATGGCCGCCAGCACCGCGCCCACCAGCGCATCGACCTCGCAGACCAGATCACCGTAATCGCCCGCGCCGCTCATCCCGGCGAACTCGGCGTTCGGCACGATCGGCGTGTGCGGCGCGGTCAGCGGCAGGTAAAGGAAGAACGGCCGATCCGGCTCGCGTTCCTCGTGCGTCTCGATGTAGCCCACCGCCCGATCCCGCAGCGCCGGCAGAATGTCGTGCAGATCCCAGCCCTCCTGGATCAGCCCCGGGCGGCCGTAGACCTCATCGGGCTTGGGCCGGGCCGGGATCTCGCCGAGCACGCGGTCATTCTCGATGAAGCAGTACGGCGGGAAGTTCGGCACGTCCGTCCCGAAGTACGAATCGAACCCAACTGTCAGCGGCCCCTCGCTGATGCGCCCCGCCAGATCGATCTGCGTCTGGTCGTACGACAGATCCCAGAACAGGGGCAACTCCCCGCCCTCGTGCGTCGCCCACCGCAGGCCCAGGTGCCATTTGCCGATGCACGCCGTCGCGTAGCCCGCCTCGCGCAGCAGCCCCGCCAGCGTGACACGGTCCGGCTCGATCAGCGGCGCGTTGTACGGACCGAGCACCTGGCTCTTCATCCGGGTCCGCCACGCGTACCGCCCGGTGAGCATCCCGTACCGCGTCGGTGTGCACACGGCGCTCGGCGAGTGCGCATCGGTAAACCGCATCCCTTCCGCAGCCAGCGCGTCGATGTTCGGCGTCGGGATCTTCGACGTCGCCGCGTAGCAGGTCAGATCACCCCACCCGAGATCGTCGGCGAGGATCAGCACGACGTTCGGAGGGCCGGCCTGCGCCGAGGCCGTCCAGCAGGAAACCACCAACGCGACAACCAGCAATGCTCGCATCACACTCGCTCCGATCCGCTGCACCACCGCGCAGCCGCGGCCGGGCACCGAATCGGCCCGTCGCCGCGCCCGCCGTCGCAGCATACCCCTAGACTCCCGCCAGACAGCCGTTCCGGGCGGCGGCCGAGCCCGCTCAGCCCCCTTCCAACCCACACCGATCAGCACGCAGGAGTCCCCATGCGCTTCCAGCTCACCACCTCCAAGGGCGACATCGTCCTCGAACTCGACGCCGAGAACGCCCCCGAGTCCACCGCCAACTTCGCCCAGTACGTCGCAGACGGCCACTACGACGGCACGATCTTCCACCGCGTCATCGACGGATTCATGATTCAGGGCGGCGGCTTCACGCCCGACATGAAGCAGAAGCGCACCCGCGAGGGCATCCCCAACGAGTGGCAGAACGGCCTGAAGAACCTCACCGGCACCATCGCCATGGCCCGCCTCGGCGGCGACGCCAACTCGGCCACCAGCCAGTTCTTCATCAATGTCAACGACAACCACTTCCTCGACACGCCGCAGCCGGACGGCGCGGCGTACGCCGTCTTCGGCAAGGTCGTCGAGGGCATGGACGTGGTCAACGCCATCAAGAATGTCCGCACCGGCAACAAGGGTGGGCACGGTGACGTGCCGCTGGAGACGGTGGTCATCGAGAAGGCCGAGCGGTTGGACGGCTGAGAGCTGGCTGCGCCCTCGGGCACTCAACACTGTGGTCTTCCATCGGAGTGACGCAGCCGTCTCGGCCGTGCGGAATCTTGAGGTGCGCGCAGCTGCTGCGGTCGGCGATGCGGTGATCGCCCGTGAGTACGGCTGACACAGCCGCGGCACACGGGGAACTTCTGGCAGGCGGAAACCTGAGCGTCGTAGCGGACCGGTGGCTCGCCCGCTAGGGGCGCGTACTGCCGTGCACACAGCGCATGGACGAATCGCGCCCGCCACTTTAGAGTGGCCGTCAGCGGTGCCAACCGCCTGCTCCGCGCGGTCGGGATGCCGTGCGTATCGAACGACTGACAACACCGACGGACTCGCGCGCAGGTCGCGGGAGAGACCCGCGCCAATCTGCTGCCAAGGAACCGCACCCATGCCCGGGCAAGACCGCAAGCCTCTGTACTACACCTTCGGCAACCACATGCACTGGGTCGATATGCAGTGGCTCTGGGGTTACGGCGTCCTCCCCGGGTGCGTCGCCGACATGCTGCACCTCTGCCGCGAGACCGGCGCGAAGGGGTGCGTCAACTTCGACGCCATCGGCTACGAGAAGATGGCCGCCGAGTGCCCCGAGGCGCTGGCCGACCTCCGCGAGGCCGTGCAGGCCGGCACCGTCGAGCCGGTCGGCTGTTCCTACGGGCAGCCCTACGGCCTGTTCCACGGCGGCGAGTCCAACATCCGCCAGTTCACCTACGGCGTCCGCTCTACCCGCCGCCTCCTCGGCGTGCGGCCAAAGACCTTCTGGGAAGAGGAGTTCTACTTCTTTCCGCAGCTGCCGCAGATCCTCAACTCCTGCGGCTACACCGGCGCGAACCTCTTCTTCCAGTGGACCTGGCACACACCCGAGGTCCCCAAAGAGCCGCACAACCTCATCCTCTGGGAGGGTGCCGACGGCACACGCCTGCCCACCCTGCCGCGCAACACGCTCAACGTCCACCAGTGGCCGGAGGACTTCGACGGCCTGCTCGACCAGGGCCTCATCAACGACCTGGACAACCCGGCCATCGTCCAGTGGCTCGAGCTCATGCCGAGCAAGGACTGGATGTGCCGGAGCGAGGTGCTGCTCCCCCGGCTCAAAGAGCTCTTCGCCGATCCGCGCTTCGACGTGCGCGCGCGCACCTGCGCCGAGATGATCGCCGAGTTCCAACTCACAGAGCCCGAAGCGCAAGCGAGGAGCCTTCCAGACTCGGCTGACTCGGCAGTCACCACGACTCAATCTCCCATCCCCGTCCGCCACTACACCATGGACCAGGTCTGGCACGGCATGACGCTGGGCAAGAACGCCGACCGCCACCCCCGCCGCAGCCGCGAGGTAGAGCACGAGATCCTCGCCGCCGAATCCCTCGCCGCCCTCGCCGGCCTCTTCGGCCGCCCCTACGCGAGCTGGGACGTCTATCCCACCTGGGAGCTCGACGAGGCATGGCGCGAGCTGCTGGCGGCGCAGCACCACGACAATCATGAGTGTGAGGGGTTGTGCGGGTTTGTGGGATTCCACCAGATAAACAGGGCCGAAGACGCCGCGGCGGAGGTGTGTGGCCGGACGCACGTCTCGATCGAGCAACGCCTCGGCCGGCCAGTCGCGATCAACCATGTCGGTTGGTCGCGCGACGTCGTCGTCTATCAGGCGGCGAGCGGCTGGGTCACGGTGACAGTCCCGCCCTTCGGCTATGTCGGCGCGCCCCAAACCCCGAACTGGCCGTCGGAGCCGACGATCGTCCGAGACGGAGCGCTGTGGACGATCCGCCGCGGCCGGTGGGAAGTCGAGGTTGACACCGAGCGCGGCGTCCTGACCCAGATCCGATCGCCCAGCCACCCCGAGGGCGTCCTCCGAACCGATGCCCCGCTGGGCCGGATCGAGCAGATCACCGGCGGCAAGCCCTGGCAACCACCCAAGGTCACCTACGTCGACTCGCTCGAGGGACCCGCCGAGATCGTGTTCAAGTTCGGCGAACCAAGCGACAATCGGTGGGGCGCGTTCGCCGTGAGCGTCTGCATCCTGCCCGACGACTCCGGGATCAACCTGACCTACATGAACCTCAAGGCCAACCCGCGCCCGGACGCGGGCCTCGCAGCGGCGATGCGCATGGCCGTGGAGCCGAGCTTCGATGTCGCCTCGATCCGCACCGACACGCCGTGCGCCATCAGCGCGGTCGAGGGGACCGGCCCGGTCAGCCGGAAGTACCCGACCGGGGACTGGATGACCTCGCCCCAGTGGTTCGAACACCTGGACAGAGCGATCTCCTCATCGAGCCTCATCGACCTCTGCGACGCCGACGGCGCGGGCCTGCTCGTGCTGCACGACGCCACGCAGCAGTGGTTCCGCTCCGACCGCGGCGTGGAGGCCGTCCTCAACGCCTACTGCCCGTGGGACGAGGATCGTTACGACCCCGACCACAGCTGGATCGTGTTCCGGCTTGTCCCGCACGCGCCGATCGACGATGCGCACCGCGCCCGCGTCTCCCGCGAGTTTGCCGCGTGGGAGAAGTACACGGGGCTCGAGCCGCGCATCGACGAGCGGTGCGACCACGGCCCCCCCGTCGGCGGCGGCGACCGCTCCCAATCGCCCCCTATCCCCGACGCCTTCGGCGCCCTCGAAGTGACCAACGCCCCCGGCGTCCTCGCCCACGCCTTCTTCCGCGAGTCCCTCAAGTCCGGCGAGCACCTGCCCGACTGGGCCGGCCATCGCATGCACGCCGCATCGGACGGTGCCTGCACCCATCCCTACGCCGTGCGCCTTGTCGAGTGGAACGGTGAGGCCGCCGAGGTCGTGCTCAAGTTCCCCGGCTCCGTCGCCGCCGCGGCCAAAACCAACTGCATGGGCGAGTGCGGCGACTGGCCCATCGGCCGGGCCCCCGCCGATGCCCCGCCTCACCTCCGCGACACCGGCTGGCTCACCCCCGAGCCCACGACGCCCCCCGACTGGGCGGCGGGCGCGAGCCTCGCCGGCAGAGCCATCGACTGGTCGCAGGTCCGCTTCCCCGTGCGCGCGCGCGAGATCGCAACCGTCATGGCCGACCTGGTCATGGGCCGCAAGCAGTTCCGAGACCTCGACGCCAAGCGCGAGGTCTGGGCCACCATCCACCGCACCGACGACTGACTTCTTCGGAGGCAGGGAGTCTCGCCTCGGCTTGCACTCCGGTGACATACGCGGTTGATCAGGCAATCAGTCCGCGCGCCGAGCCGCCGTCAGCCGGGCTGCAACCCGTTTGATTTCCTCCGCGACATCTTCGAGTCGGTCCGCAAACTCGGCAACGGGGATGAACTGGCTGACGCTCATGTGGCCGATTCCCGCCGAGGAGAAACCGGGGCAGATGCGTTGAAGCCGCTCGTAGAACTCCCGAAAGATCTCGTCTACTCGCGACTCGGACATGCCCCATCTCCTCGCCTGTCGCGGGCCGTGGTCGGTGTTGTACGCCTTCCCGTCGCACGTGATGGCAAACACACTCACCCCGGCGTTGGCATCGTCCGGATCTGGCACCTTCAGCATGAGCGCCCTTTGCTTGAAGTCTGTCTCCACGTGCGTCGAGAGGGCGTCGACGAAGGCACGCGTGCTGGCGGTGATCGCGTCACCCGTCGCCGCGTCGAACTCTCTCCAGAATTCGTCCTCGGTCAACGTGCGGCGCGTTCCCGACTCGGGCTTGACGGTTGAAGGCTTGGATGTGGAAGTGATACGAAGAGTGCCGCCAAGACCTTGCGCTTGGTCGATCTGGATGTAGGCGCGCTCTACCGGGACTATGTCGCGAACAATGGCGGGCAGCACCGCGAGGCCTCCGTCGGGAAGCTGGTAGCAGCGGAGTTCCAGCAGTGAGATGCTGTATCGCAGGTGCGAAGAGCCCAACCCGAGTTGGTCCACCAGTTCTGTCAGCCCGTGCTGGATGCCGTCGCCGACGATGAAGCCGAGGATGTCGCCGCGCTCGCACGCACGCCCGATACGGTCGATGAATTCGATCTCGTCCAACTCGTCGAGGCTCGCCGCGGACGCGGCATCGAAAAGTGTCTGACCAGAGCCGGATCCCCTTCGACGCCTCCACAAAGCCTCGAACGCGGAGTAGTCGTTTCTGGCGAGTTCCTTGATGTAGTCGATGGTCTGCGCCAGCACTTCTCGCCGAGCCTGTGGGTTCTTCCACAACTTGGTCTCGACAACCACGGGATAGCCGCCAGTCGTGACCCCGAGGACATCCGCGATCCCGGCCCTACTCAAGGACACCTCGGTGGCGATCGGCACAAAGACACCGCCATCGGCACGCGCCTCCTCAATCGGCAGGAGTTCCGGGTGCCGGAACACCAGGTCCCGCACCCACGCTTCCTTGAACTCCTTGTGAGACTTCGGGAGACGTGGAATAGGCGTCGCTGACTCACCGTCGATCAGGAAGAGCGTCCGTGGGGTGGGCATGTCTCTGCTCGCTACACGCTCGAGGATCTGTGTTGGATCAGGAGGCACCACTCTACCGGATCTGATGAAGTCGGCAGGTGGTATGGCAGAGCACCTTCGTGAGCTCCCCGTCCGCACGGGTGGACGAGCCAGCCGTGGCACAGATTCGGGAATCCGGCCGGGGCCACCCGCCGAAATCCACTCTTGCCCGACCGCCCCCACCCGATAGACTGACCCCGTCATGCTCTGGAACCACGGCCGCCCATTCGACCTGCCTTCTCACGCCGAACGCGCCCGGCAGGCCCACAGCATGTGGCTCACGTGGGCCCTCGAGGCCGATGTCGAGTTCCCCCGCATCCCCACACAGGCCGTCCGTGACGGGGGGTACGAGGAACTGGTCACCACGAGCCGCGGCCGCCGGATCTGCATCCGCTGGTGGAGACGGGCGCTCTCGGCCATCGAACGCCTCACCCCGCCGGCCCTCAAAGACGACGGGTGACCCGGCCGGTCAATCAAGCGGAACGGCCCCGGATAACCGGTGCGGACGCCGCGGCTGACCGACGCGCCCGGGCCAATGCCCGCAACTCCACGCCCCACGATCCAGCCACGCCGCCGACTTGGCCGATACCGTTGCACGGATCATCCATTCCCGGTGGCCCCGTCGGCACCGCAGCGAGGACGACATGACAGAGACCGAACACTCCGGCAACCAGCAGCGCTCAAAGCTCAACAGCAAGTGGGCGACCCGCATACTTCTCATCACACTGGTCCTCCTCCTCTTCGGCGCGTGGGGCTTCTACGACGCCCTGATCGTCTACCCCAACCGCGGCAAGAGCTTCGCGGCCTACCAGCAGCTGCAGTATCTCCAGGCCGCCCAACGCGCCGGCAAGATGTTCGACGCCTCGGTCATCGACCCCGTCGGCAGGCTCAACACGCTGAAAGATCAGGACGTCCTCCAGCTTTCCGAGTTTGACCGCGCCCAGCGCGAGTGGCTCTCGGCGCTCGCTGTGCCCGGCATGGGCACGCTCAACGCCGAGCACACCCGCATGGACGACCCGGCCGGCGAGCTCACCCGCCTCACCGAACGGTTCAAGACCGAGAAGCCCAAGAAGCCGCTCTCCGACTACGACATCCTTATGCAGTGGGTCATCTGCGGCGTCTGCTGGGCGTTCGGGCTCTACCTCATCGGCCTGATGCTCATGGTCAAGTCGCGGACCTACCGCTGGGACCCCGACACCAAGACCATCACCCTGCCCGACGGCACCAAGATCGGCCCCTCCGATCTCGACCCCGAAGACCCCGCCGACCTCTCCAAGTGGCAGAAGTTCATCGTGGTCCTCCGCCCCCGCGCCGGGCACGAATCGCTCAAGGGCCCGATCCGCTTCGACGTCTTCCGCCATGCGCCCGTCGAGGACTGGCTCCGCACCGTCGTGAAATCCGCCGACCCGGAACTCGAATTCCCTGACGAGACCAAGGCCCGCCTCGCAGCCGAGGCCGAGGCTGAAGCCCAGGCCCAGGCGTCCCAGGACCACGAAGGGCCCGACACCGAGCCGACCGAAGCAAACGACCGCACTTGATGATCTACGTCGCCGCAAGCATCGTCGCCCTCTGCAGCCTCCTCGGCGTCGGGCTCACGCTGCTGACCTTCCCCGGCATCTGGTTCATGGTGCTCGTGGCGCTGCTCTGCCAGTGGTGGCAGCCCGATCTGTTCAACTGGTGGACACTCGCAGCCGCTCTTGTGCTCGCGGGGGTGGCCGAACTTGTCGAGCTCTTTGCGTCGGCTGCGGGCGCGGCCAAGGCCAAGGGCTCAAAGTCGGCGATGCTCGCCTCGGTCGGCGGCGCGATCGTCGGGGCCATCCTCGGCACGATCTTCCTGCCCTTCCTCCCGATCATCGGCACCATCATCGGCGCGATCGCCGGCGCCGGCCTCGCAGCCGGTCTCGCCGAGCGGTCCATCGCCCACAAGGACTGGAACGACTCGTGGAAGGTCGCCCGCGGGGCCGCGACGGGCCGGGCCCTCTCGATGATCGCCAAGACCGGCATCGCCATCGGCGTCGCGCTCCTGCTGACCTTTGCCGCGTTCATCCCCTGATCTTCCCCTCCCCGGCCGGCGCGGCGTCGACCGGACGCCGCGGGCGGCGATATGCTCGGCGAGTCCGGCCGCAGCACGAGAGAGAACCCCCCTCGCACCAGAGGCACCACACACATGACCGATGCCACCAAGCACGGCTCACACGACGGCGTCAAGCACTTCGTCCTCGACACCAACGTCCTGCTCCACAACCCCGACGCCCTCTTTGTCTTTGAAGAGAACCACGTCATCATCCCGTTCCCCGTCATCGAGGAACTCGACAAGATGAAGCGGCGCGACGACGACATCGGGCGTGCCGCCCGCCACGTCATCCGCCACTTCGACCGCCTCCGCAACATCGGCTCGCTGACCGAGGGCGTCCGCTGGGGCGAGGCCCCGATCGGCAAGCTGCCGCGTGAGGCCGCGGGCCACCACGGCTCCAGCGGCGTCATCCGCATCGACGTCGAGACCCACAGCCGGCCCGAGATCCTCCACATCGACCAGCCGGACAACCAGATCATCGCCGTCGCGCTCGATCTCAAAAAGGCCGGGCACCGCGCCGTCTTTGTCAGCAAGGACATCAGCGCCCGCATCAAGAGCGACACGCTCGGCATAGTCACCGAAGACTTCGAGAACCAGAAGGTCGACGCCGACCGCCTCTACACCGGCTTTGTCGAGGTCGAGGCCGACGGCGAGATGATCGACGACCTCTACGAAGACAAGATGCTCGACCTCGAGCGGCTCGAGCCGCTGCTGCGGGTCGCCGCGCCCGACGGTTCGGTCTACCAGCGCGAGGTCGTCCCCAACCAGTTTGTCGTGTTCCGCGATGCCAACGACGACAGCCACACCGGCCTGGCGCGCAGGCCCGGAGACGTCGAGCACGTCATCCCCGCCACCGGCCCGCGCAAGCCCGTCAGCGGCATCATCGCCCGCAACCTGCAGCAGACCATGGCCCTCGACCTGCTCCTCGACGATCAGGTCAAGATGGTCACCCTGCTCGGCTCGGCCGGCACCGGCAAGACCCTGCTCGCGATCGCCGCGGGCATGGCCAAGACCTTCACCGAAGAACGCTACGAGAAGCTGCTATGCGCGCGCCCCATCATGCCGATGGGCCGCGACATCGGCTACCTGCCCGGCGACAAGGACGAGAAGCTCATCGCCTGGATGCAGCCGATCTTCGACAACCTCAACTACCTGCTCAGCACCCGCGGCTCACCCCACCAGAACGCCGACAGCCACTCCACCGAGCAACGCATCGACAAGATGATCGCCGACGGCACGCTCGTGCTCGAGCCCCTCACCTACATCCGCGGCCGCTCCATCCCCCACCAGTTCATGCTCGTCGACGAGGCCCAGAACCTCACGCCCCACGAGGTCAAGACCATCGCCAGCCGCGTCGGCGAGGGCACGAAACTCGTCCTCACCGGCGACATCGGCCAGATTGACAACCCCTACCTCGACCAGTCGTCGAACGGTCTGTCCTACGCCGTGGAGAAGATGAAGGGGCTGTCGGTGGTGGGCCACGTCACGCTGCAGAAGAGCGAGCGGAGCGAGTTGGCGAGTCTGGCGGCCGAACGGCTCTGAACCTCTGTTCAGCTTCAGAGCCTACTTCCCACCGGCGCACTGACTCTGTGCCGTCCACACCAACAGCATCGGAACGCCGACGCCGAACATCATAACCGGCAAAGCGATGCCACACCAATCCAATACGCTCAATCCCCGTGGCTTCGAGCCCATCCACACAAGCAGAACACACTCCCCGAGGAACATCACTCCAGCACAGAGCAACATCATGACCCTTCGCCAAGACTCCGCGCGAATCAGGCGAATACCGGTCCCGATCAGGACACACCCAATCCCGTTCACAATCAGTTGCAGACCGCCTACAAAGAGACCGAGACCGATCGTATCAGTTCCCCCTCCTTGGCCACCTCCGATGAACGACTCGCCCAAGAGTCGGTACACCCCGAGCGGACTCACTATCAGCCCCAGAATGAACGCATACACGCCGATCCGAGCGATGCGTTTCCCTGTCTTCTGAGAGTCCAGCCCCATACAGCCAGTGTATCCGATGCAATCCGGCGAACGGCCACATCCCCATGAACTAACGGCCTATCACTTCACACGGGCGCGGGCGCTGCCGACGACGCGACTTTGACTACTTTGCCCGCCAGGGCCTGAATATCCATCACCAAGCTAAACAACAACGGCACCAGCACCAGCGTGAACACCGTGGACATCAGCATGCCGCCGACCACCACGCCGCCCATGCCGCGGTAGAGCTCCGAGCCCGAGCCCGGCATCAGCACCAGCGGCAGCATGCCCGCGACGCTCGTGACCGAGGTCATCATGATCGGCCGCACGCGCGTCCGCACGCTCTCGGCGATGGCGTCCCGGGCCGACATCGGCTCGACCTTGTCGTCCTCGCCCTCGCCCACGCCCCGCATGAAGTTCAGCGCCTGGTGCACGATCAGGATCGCGTTGTTGACCACGATGCCGATCAGCAGCACGATGCCCAGCATCGTCAGCACGTCCAGGTTCTGCACCGGCGCGTACCGATCCTTGACGCTCCACCAGTGCACGACCGCAAGGCCGAGAAACCCGCCGAACGTCGCCGGCGGCACCGCGAACATGATCACCAGCGGACGCAGCCAGCTCTGGAACAGCACGCACATCAGCAGATACACCACCAAGAGCGCCAGGAACAGCGAACTGGCGAACGTCCCCGCCAGCGTGCCGTCGCCGAGCAACGCCGTCCGCACGCTCTTGAGCTTGCTCGCCGAGCCCGTGTAGCCGATGTCGATCCCCGCGGGGATGTTCCCCGCGTCACGCTCGGCCGCGACGGCGGTCTCGATGATGCCGATCGCTTCCTCCAGCGGCACACCCGTCGGGGCCGAGAAGTCCACCGTGATCGCCCGCTGTCGGTTCACGCGGTTGATCTGCGGCGGGCTGGTGACCCGACGCACCTCCGCCAGGCTCCCGAGCGAGACCGCGTGCCCGCTCGGCGTCGCGATCGGCAGGTCCTGCAGGCCCGCGACCGTGCGCGCGTCCACCGCGCTCTTGGCGATCACCTTCAAATCGATCGTGTCGCCGCCCACGCGGTAGTCGCCGATGATCGCCCCGTCTCCCGCGGCCTGCACCGCAAGACCCAGATCGGTCGGCACCATCCCGACATCAGACAGCCGCACCCGGTCGGGCACGATCTGCAGCTCGGGCCCGCGCAGGTTGAAATTCTGCGGATCGCTCTGCACCGCGCCGTAGCCGAACTCGCCGGCAAGACGGTTGAACACGGCGCTCGCCGCGCCGGTCACCGCGTCCAGATCGTCGCCCTTGAAGTCCACCTTCACGCCAGAACCCGTGATCCCGCCCGTGCGGAACAGCGGCAGCTGGAACGCAAACGCGATCGTGCCCGGGAGCACCTCGCTCCGCGTCGCCTTGCCAAAGAGCGGGATCACATCGACGACCTTCGAGTCCTCCGTCGTGATCGCGCCGTGGAACATCTGCGTCCCGAAGCCCACGAAGAAGTAGTTGTCGATCGGCGGCGGGGTGATCTCCGGCCCCGGCGCCCACGGCATCCCCGACGCCACCTTGGGCAGCGCCGCCCACGCCTTCTCGTATTCCGGCGTGCCCTTCTCGAACTCGCTGGCCTCCCAGTACGGGCGGATGGTCTCCTCCACCCGGCGACCGATCTCCTCCTGCTGCTGGATGTTCTTACCCGGGGGCGGGATCAGCAAGCCAAAGACGAGGTTGCGGTTGCCCGTGGGCAGGTAATCGGAGGGAGGCATCAGAGCCCAACTGCCAAACAGCGAGCCGATCGTCATGAACAGCACCACCGCGATGCGCACGATCCAGCTGCCGCACGCGGCCCGAATCGTGCCGGCCACCGCATCGGGGATCCACGCAAAGAGGCCGAAGAACCAGCCCATCGCCATGCCAAACCACCGCAGCGGGTTGCGCTTGCTGTGCGGCTTCCTGGTCCCGTTCCGCTGCCGCAGCAGACGAGCCGACGCGGTCGGGATCACCGAGATCGACACGATCAGACTCAGCGACACCGCAGCGCAGATCGCCAGCGCGATATCGCGGAACAGCTGCCCGGCCTCTTCCTGCACCAGCAGGATCGGGATGAAGACAACCACCGTCGTCAGCGTCGAGGCCAGCACCGCGCCCCACACCTCGCGCGCGCCGGCGTAGGCCGCCTGCATGGGCTTCTTGCCCATCTCCAGGTGGCGGTAGATGTTCTCGAGCACCACGATCGCGTTGTCCACCACCATGCCCACGGCGAACGCCATGCCCGCGAGGCTCACGACGTTGATGCTCCGACCCATCGCCACCATCACGACGAACGCGCCGACAACAGAGATCGGGATCGCCAGCGCCACGATGCCGACCGACGACACCGACCGCAGGAACAGCAGCAGCACCACCACCGCCAGCCCGCCGCCGATCCAGATGTTGCTCTGCACCAGGCTGATTGCCTGATCGATGTAGACCGTCTGGTCGTAGACCTGCTTGAGCACGAACCCGCCGTTGAGCCCCAGCCGCTTGGCCTCGCCCTCCAGCACGCCTCCCTCGGCGTTGATCTGCGCGATCGCCGCCTTCACGCCGTCCATGACCTCCATCACGTTCGTACCGACCTCGCGCTGCACGTTGATCGCGAGCACATTCTGCCCCTTGGCCCGCACGTACGACCGCATCTCCTTGAATGTCTCGACGACTTCCGCGACATCGCGCACCAGGATCGGCACTCCGTCCTCGTACCCGATGACCGTGTTCTCGACATGCTCGACGCTCTCGTACTGGCTGATCGTGCGCACACGCACGTCCGACTGCCCGTCGGGCACCTCGCCCGCGGAGATGTTGCCGTTGGCCCCGCGGATCGCCGTGACCAGCCCGGTCGCGGTGATGCCACGCTGCGCCAGATGCACCGGGTCGAACCGGATCTGCACCTCGCGCTCGCGCCCGCCGAGCACGTTTACCTCGCTCACGCCCTCCACCCGCTCGATCGCCGGCTTGACCCGGTCCTCGGTAAAGTCAAAGAGCGTCCGGACGTCAAACTCCGGGTCCGTCGTCCCCAGCACGATCCACGCGATGTAGTCGCGGCTCTCAGGGTCCGACGCCTCGACCACCGGCTCGTCGGCGTTGTCCGGGTAGTCCGGCACCTCGCGGAGCTTGTCGCTCACCTCGCGCAGCGCCACCTCCTTGGGCGTGCCCACGCCAAACTCCAGCCGGATCGTCCCCTCGTTCTGCCGGCTGAAACTCGTCATCGCCCGGAGATTGGCGATGCCCTGGAGCTTCTCTTCCTGCTCGTTGACGATCTCCTGCTCGATCTCCTCCGGGCTCGCCCCCTCCCAGAACGTGGTCACCGCGATGATGGTGTCCTCCACGTTCGGCGTCAGCTGCACCGGGATGCGCTGCACCGCGAGGATGCCCGAGATCACGATCAGGATCACACCCACCGCCACCGTCACCGGCTGGCGGATCATCAAGCGCACGATGTCCATCAGTCGTCTCCCCCTCCGTCACGGGCACCGACAGCCCCGCCCACCACCAGCCCCTCGCCGTCAACGAGCATCGGGATGATCGGCGCGGTCGGGTAGAGACGCTCCTTGCCCTCCACCACCACCTGATCGCCCGCCCGGAGACCCGACCCCGCGACGACCACCCGCCCGGGAAGCTCAAAGAGCACGGAGATGTTCATCGGGATCGCCTGCGCCGCCCCCCCCTCCTGCGCGCGCGACACGTACACGATCGTCCCCATCTCGTTCCTGAGCACCGCATCGGTCGGCACGATCGTGTGATCGGCCACAACGCCCGTCGGCACCCAGCCGATCACGCTCTGCCCGGCCGCCAGCGATCCCTCGTCATTCCTCGCCTGACCGACGAGCGTGAACGTCCGCGCCCGCGCATCGACCTGCGGCACGATCCGCACCTCGGTGATGTCGATCGGCGAGCTCAGCGCGTCAGGCTCGACCACCAGGTCTTCGCCCCGGAGACCGCCCGACCCCTCGCCCGACCGCGCCAGAGCCGCCAGCGAGGGCAGATACCGCTGCGGCACGTCGAGCACGACCCGCAGCACATCGGTCTGCAGCAGCTCGCACACCGAGTCACCGGCCGCGAGCCACTCGCCGTCCTCTGTCAGCTTCCGCGTCACGGTGCCGGCAAAGGGCGCGACGATGCGCATGTCGCGGAGCCTGCGCTCCACGAGCTCGAGCCTCGAGTCGAACACACCCAGCTCAAGCTCTGCGCGCGCAAACCGCGCCTGCGCCTGGCTCAGCTCATAATCCACCTCTCGCTGCTCGCGAGCGTTCGAGGCACCCAGCGCCGTCGCGTTCCGCAACGAGTCCAGTTCCGACTGCCACCGCACCACCGCCGCCCGCTCCTCGGCGACCGCCGACTCGGCCGCCGCCCGCTCGGCCCGCGTGCGCTGCCGCTCGAGCTCCAGCCGGTCCGCGTCGATTCGCGCCAGCAACTGCCCGGCCTCGACCCGCATCCCGACATCGACCGCCATCTCGACGACCACGCCCTCTTCCTGCGAGGCGACCTCCGCGACCCGGAGCGAGCGGAGCTCCCCGGTCACCATCCGGCGCTCGCCGATCTGCTCGACCACCACCTCGGCCACCCGCACCGGCGACGGGGGCGGCCCCTGCGCAATCGCCGGCAGTGCCGCCGACGCCGTTCCTGCCCACACGCCAATCAGCAATCGCACCTTCATCGTCGCATTCATCGATGCACTCCTTGATCCGTGCCGTCGGCCCCGGCCCCTGCCCGACCGACCAGGTCTTCACACCCCATCCCGCGCAGCGCAAAGTCCGCGATCTCCCCCGCCAGCCCGACGATCTCCGCCTCTCCCGGCGGGTCCGACGGCCCACCCCCCCGCGCGTCCCGGTCCAGCCGGTCGAGAAAGGGTCTGAACAAACGCTGGTGCAGCAGCAACGCCATCACCGACTGGGCCGCCCGCGATCGCTCCGCCCGCGTCGCGTCCGGCCGGAGCTGGCCGACGAACCGGCACAGCCGCGCATGGTGCGGCTCGACGAACTCCCGCACCACCACATCGGTGGCCTCGCCGGAGTCCAATGCCGACTGCATCACCAGGCACACACTCGATCCGGCCTCGTCCGATCGGAGGAGCACCCGCAGGAAGGCCTCGACGAAGCCGCGGAACATCTGCGCTGCCCGCTCCCGATTCCCCGCCGGGGCGTCCAGGAGCGCCCACGCCTCGGTGGAGCCCTGCCGGTCCATGGCCCGGCGGATCGTCTCCAGATACAGCCCGTGCTTGGACCCGAAGTGGTACTTGATCCCCGAGAGGTTCACCCCGGCGGTCTCCGCGATCTCGCGGATGCCGACAGACTCAAACCCCCGGTCGCTAAAGAGTGTCTCGGCGGCGTCGAGCAGGCGGTCGCGGGTTGATTCCTCTTGTCCGGTCAAGCACAACGGTATCCTCAAGCACCGACTTGTCAATCACTCGATTGAATGAAGTTTTGGCGGAGGTCCCCAGCCCGTCCGATCTAGCATGTCCCCATGCCCGGCGACCGGGCTCGGAATTAGGAATCCCATGCGAACCCCGAACATCGTTCTTGCGCTGGTCGTCCTGCTGCTGAGCCTCTTCGCGCCGCGGGTTCTCGGCCAGCCGGACAAGGTCCCCACGACCCTCGAGGAGATCAAGGCGGCTTTGGCCTCGCTCGGCGACGACGTGAGCGGTGCACCCCTGGCCGAAACGACCGACGAGACGATCAAGGCCTACCGGCTCGCCCTCGAGGCCGCGAACGCCGCTGACGCGTCGCGGACCCAGGCGGCGACGTTCCGGGCGCTCGCGGACGCGGCGCCGGATCTGGTCCGCCAGTATCGCGAGGAGCTCGACACCGCCCCTTCCAAGCCGGAGATCTCCGTGCCCGCCGGGGCCACACTCGCCGATCTCGAGCTGGCGCTCGCCCAGGCCACATCGGACCTGGCTGCGGCACAGAGCGACATCGACACGCTGCGGCTTGAGACCCCACGCCGGTCCGACCGCGCGCGCGCCATCCCCGCGCTGATCACCGCCGCCCAGGCCGATGTCGATCGGCTGCAGGCCGAACTCGACACCCCAGCGCCCGCCGAGATGGCCCCGGCACGCGCCATGGCGCGTCAGGCCCGGATCGCAGCGCAGCTCAGCGCAGCACAGGCCCGGGTCGTTGAGCTACGCGCCGAGGCCGACAGCTACAACGCGCGGAGCGAGCTGCTCCCTCTCCGAATCAGCCGCGCAGAACGCCGGGTCACACAAGCCCAGGAACTGGTCACCGCGTGGCAGCAGATCGTCGGCGCTCGTCGCCAGCAGGATGCACGCGACGCGGCGCGACAGGCGAGCGAGCGAGACCTCACGCAGGCCGAGCAGATCCCCGCCCTGGCCCCGATCGCGGCACAAATCCGCGAGCTGGTCAACGACCTGCAGGGCGCCGACGCCGCCCCCGCGCGAGAAGCTCAGGCCAGCCGCAGACTCACCGAGATGAACGTCCGCCTGCAGGAACGCCGGCAGGACGACTTTGAGATTCGCTCGCGCGCGCGCACCCAAGCATCCAACGCATTCGGGCAGATGCTCCAGAGCACGCTGCGGAAGCTGCGGGACGCGAGAACCATCCGACGCCAGCTCGACAACACCCAGAGCGCCGAGCTCGATGTGACGCTCCGACTGGAAGAGGTCAAGGCACTCGCCAAGATCGCCACCGACACCGGCATCGCGCTCGAGGAAGTGCGCGAGCGACTCGGTGAAGACGCGGCAACCCACGAAGCCCTCGCCAAGCGGTTGATCGAACAGCGCCGAACTCTCGCGGGCCAGTCGAAGGAAACGCTGACGACGCTGCTGGACTCCCTGACTGATCTCGCGGCGATCTACACCGACTACCTGCAGCTCACCGACAGCCTTCAGGAGTTCATCAAAGCCCGGGTCTTCTGGGTGCGCAGCGTGCCCCGGGACAGGCTGGTGCCCCAGGCCGCCGACTTCGCGTTCGACGTCGGCTGGCTCACGAACGAGGACGCGTGGCGCACGGCACTCCTCGCCGCCGGCCGCGAGGTGTTTCCGGCGATCGAGACGCCGGCTCCCGACCGGACGACACCGCCGCCGCTCTGGCACTACCTGGTCTTTCCCATCTGTGCCATCGTGCTGGTTGTCTCGGCCTGCCTGGGCCGCTGGCGCCTCATCGTCCGCTCGCGGGCTCCTCTGCCCAAGACCGGGCGGTTCCAGTCCTCGACCATGGCGGGGACGTTCTTGAAGCTCGGGCTGACCCTCGCGGCAGCGATCCCGCTCCCGCTCTCCATCTGGGCGATCGGCGTCTGGCTGGGCTCGACCTCGGGGGTATTCTCCACCTCCGCCGACGCGGCAACCCCCGCGCCGCTCGCGATCGCCAGCGGGCTGAACCGCGCGGCGTTTGTCCTGTTCGGGCTGAGCCTGCTCCGCGGGCTGACACGGCGCAGCGGTGTCGGTGTCACCCAGTTCCGCTGGTCCGAGACTGGGCTCGCCCACTTCCGGTTCCACCTGCGGTGGATGATGCCTGTCGGTGTGGTCGTCGCAGCGACGGTCCAAACCTTCGAGGTCCGCGCAGATGACCTTCACCCGGAAGCCCTCGGCCGAACGTCGCTGGCCTTTGCGCTCCTCGCGGTGGCGGTGTTCCAGTGGCGGGTGTTCTCCCCGAAGCGGCCGTTCATCGGCGAGTACATCAAGAAGCACCGCCGCGGCCTGATCGATCGGACGTCGTGGCTCTGGTTCCCGCTGATGGTGTGCACACCGCTGCTGCTGGCGGTAGGGACCGCCGCGGGCTTCGTGTACACGGCCCTGCAGATCCAGCGAACCGTCGGCAACACGTATCTGATCGTGCTGGTGGTGCTCGTGGGGCAGGCACTCGTGCTGCGCTCGCTGCAACTCGCCCGCCGACGAATCGCGATCGAAGCGGCGCGAGCACGCGCGGCCGCCGCCGAGGCCGAGACGGCGCGGCAATCACCCACCGATCCGCAGCAACCCAAGGAGTCAGAGGCGGCCCCGGAGATCGACCTGACCGCGATCAGCCTGCAGAGCCGCAAGGTGGTGCAGATGGTCACGGTGGTCGTGCTGACCGTCGGCCTCTACGCGGTGTGGAACGACGTGCTGCCCGCCCTGAAGTGGTTTGAGCGGCTGCAGGTCTTCCCGAGCCTGCAGTACATCGACCCGGACACCGAACTCGCCGGGATGGACACACCCGCTCCCGCCCAGGTGACCTCCGAACGGGCCGAGTCCTCAACCAGTTCCAACCCCACCACGGGGATGATCCCGTCGGCGTCGAGCGCCCCGGCCGACGAGTCATCGGACCTCGCGCCGCTGCCCAGCCGCGTGACGGTCGCGGACATCGGCCTGGCCATCCTGCTGCTGGTGCTCACGGTCTCGGCGTCGCGCAACCTGCCCGGCCTGCTCGAGATCACGCTGCTGCCGCACCTGCCGCTCGACTCGGCGACGCGCTACGCGATTTTCTCCATCGCCCGGTACCTGCTGATCATCGTGGGCGTGGTCGCGATCTCCAAGACGCTGAGCATCCCGTGGCGCAGCGCCCAGTGGCTCGCCGCCGCGCTCACGTTCGGCCTGGCCTTCGGCATGCAGGAGATCTTCGCCAACTTCGTCGCCGGCATCATCATGCTCTTCGAGCAACCGGTGCGCGTCGGCGACACGGTGACGATCGGCAACATCAGCGGCGAGGTCTCGCGGATCCGCATGCGCGCCACCACGATCCTCGACTGGGACAACAAAGAACTCATCATCCCCAACAAGACGTTCATCACCGATCAGGTCATCAACTGGACACTCCACGACCCGATCATGCGTGTCGTCATCCCCGTCGGCATCGCGTACGGCTCCGACACCGAGCGGGCCCAGCAACTGCTGCTCAAGGCCGCGGCCGAGTGCCCGCACACGATCGATCACAAGCCCGCGCGAGCGCTCTTCGTGGGCTTCGGCGACAACAGCCTCAACTTCAGCCTCAGGGTCTTCATCGACACCATCACCAACCTCATGACCGCGACGAGCGACCTGCACTTCCGCATCGACCGCGAGTTCCGCGCCGCAGGCATCGAGATTTCCTTCCCCCAGCGCGACCTGCACATCCGTTCGCTCGACCCGGCCATCCTCGAGCAGATGGGCGTCTCGCGCGTCAGTCCCGAGCGGCCGCAAACCAAAGAAGACGCAGCGAGTTGATCACCACGACCACCGTCCCCCCCTCGTGGGCGACCACGCCGAGCGCCATCGGCACGCGCAGCCCGAAGAGCGAACCGATCACCACCACCATCCCCATCGCCACGATCACGCCCCCGGCAAACGCGAGGTTGACCGCGATCGTGCGGCGCGTCGCCCGCGCCAGCCGCACCGCCCATGGCACCCGGCCCAGATCGTCGCTCAGCAGCACGATGTCCGCCGACTCCAGCGCCGCGTCGGACCCGATCGACCCGACGGCGATCGACACGTCGGCCGCCGCCAGCGCCGGGGCGTCGTTGACGCCGTCGCCGATGACCGCCACACGCACGGGCCCGCCCTCCGCCGTGCCCGCCTGCAGCGCGCGCACCTCGTCGACCTTCTGCCCCGGCAGCAGCTGCGCCCGGTAGTCGTCGAGCCCCAGCTCTCCGGCGATCTGCCTCGCCACGATCTCGTCGTCGCCGGTGAGCATGCGGATGGGCCTGACACCGATCTCGTGCAATCTCCTGACCAGCGTGTCCGCGCCACGACGCACCGCGTCGCGGAGCACGATCACGCCGACGCTGTCCGTTCCGCCCTCACCTCGAAGCGCCACCGCCACGCCGAGCTGCCCGGCCATGCGAGCCTCGGCGAGCGTGTACTCGAGCCACTCGGCCGCCGCTTGGTCCACGATCTCGGAGATGAAGGCCAGGTTCCCCACGCGGGCGTCGCGGCCGCTCCACCGGCCGAGCATGCCCTGCCCGGCGATCGAGCGAATGTCGTCCACGGCCGCGGGCCCCTGCTCGACCGACGTGCCCGGGCCGACCGCCTCGAAGATCGCCTTGGCGGTCGGGTGTGTCGAGTCCTGCTCGAGCGCCGCCGCGATGGCGAGCAGGTCCGCCGCATTGGCCGGCTCGCGGGCAATCATCTCGCAGAACACCGGCCGCCCGACGGTGAGCGTGCCCGTTTTGTCAAAGCACACCGCTTCGGTGCGGCTCAGCCGGTCGATCGACTCTCCGCCCTTGAAGAGTACGCCTGCGCGCGCGCCTCGCGCGATCGCGGCGAGCGTCGCGGTGGGCGTGGCGATCACCAGCGCGCAGGGCGACATCACGATCAGCAGCGTGATCGCGGTATACGCCGCGTCTCCGATCGAGCGGCGACCGCCCACGATCTCGGGCAGCGCCAGCCACCACAGCAGAAAGACCGCAGCACTGACCGCCAGCACGCTGAAGGTATAAGGCTCGCCCACGCGATCGATCGCCCGCTGCAACGGCTCGCGTTGCTCGCGTGCGTCGGTCACCAGCGTCAGGATCCGCTGCACGCTCGATTCGCTCGCCGGCTTGCGCACCCGGGTCAGCAGGACCCCCTCGCCGTTGATCGTCCCCGCGAAGACCTCGTCGCCGACATCCACGCTCCGGGGCATGCTCTCGCCGGTGAGCGTCGACTGGTCCACGCTCGAAGCGCCCTCGGTGATCTCGGCATCGACCGGCACGCGGTCGCCGGGACGCACCCGAACGGTCTCGCCGACCTCGACCTCTTCGGGCCGCACATCCTGCCACGTCCCGTCCCGGAGCACGATGGCCCTGTCGGGCATGATGGCCTTGAGCGCGTTGATCTCGCGCTTGGTCCGCTCCATCGCCAGCTGCTCGAGCGCACCGGCGAAGGTGAAGAGGACCAGCAGTAGCGCTCCCTCCTCGGCGTGCCCGACGGCTGCGGCAGTCCCGGCGGCGACGACCATGAGCACGTCGATATCGACGCGGCGCTCGGCCAGCGCCGAGATCGCTGCGCGCAGGCCGTAGACCAGCCCGATCGCCAGGCTCGCCCACGCCAGCGCCCCGCCGGCGTCCAGCCCGGGAAGCCAGCCGACGACATACTCGGCGATCAGCAGCACTCCCGCAGCCACAGACAGATAGAGCTGCACCTTCGGGTCCCACAGCACAAACTCACGGGCGCGCGCATCGGCCTGCGAGTCAGTCGGTGAGTCGGTCTGGGTCGCGATCGTTGTATCAGTCATCTGCGTCAAGACTAGATCGACCACCGGGCCATGACGCCCGAAGCCGCCCCGCCGCGAACATCATGAGACGCAGTCTCAGTCCTGATCCGGCTGCGGCACGCTCGGCACGCTGCCCTCGCTCGCCGTCGAAGATGAACTGTCGGCCTGCGTCGCACGGTTTGTGGCGCGGGCCGGGGCATCATCGTCGAAGAGCATCCGTGCCGCAGGGGTCTCGAGGTCGTCGAGCTGCCCCTGGCGCACCGCCCAGATGAACGCCGCCACGAAGACCCCCGCGAAGATCAGCGCGAGCGGGAGGACGATGTACATCACGGACATGAGCGGCCTCCGAAGGTCCTGCCCCGCAGCGCGATCGCGAGCACGGTCAGTCCCGAGAGCGGCATGAGCACCGCTGCGGTGAGCGCGTTGATGATGCCCAGCACCGCCAACGACGCCCCGATCGCGTTGTAGCCCAGCGAGACCGCGAGGCCAGTGTGGATCACCCGGACCGCCCGTCGCGATCCCACGCAGAGCTCGACGATAGTCGCCAAGCCCGGCGTCCGCATGTAGACATCCGCCGCCGCGAGACTCGCCTCGGCCCCGCCACTGACCGCAACGCCCACGCTCGCCCTCGCCAGTGCCGCGGCGTCGTTGACGCCGTCGCCAACCATCACCACCGTGCCGCCCTCGAGCGCCGCCTCGACCTCGCGGACTTTGTCCTCCGGCGAGGCGCCGCCCACCGCGTCCGCCGGAGCGATGCCGAGTTGCTCCCCCACCGCTCGGACCACGCCGAGCTCATCACCGGAGACGATCCGCACGCGCCACCCCGCGGCTCTGAGCCGCTCAACCGACTCCCGCGCGTCTGGACGCACCGCGTCACCAAGAGCCGCGACCGCGACGACCACACCGTCGCGCGCGATGACGACGGGTGTCAGTGCGCGCGCAGAGGCACCGGCGATGCCCTCGGTCACCCAGGGTGCCGCTGTTGCGCCACGCTGCTCGATCACCCACGCTGCCGAGCCGATCTCGAACCGCTCTCCTGAGACCACGCCGGACACACCCGCGCCCATCGACTGGCGGATCTCGACCGCATCGACCGGGGACCCGGGGCGTTGCGGCGAGAGGTCACGATCGCGAGAAGCCAGTTCGCGCACCAGCGCCCGGGCGATCGGGTGCGACGACCCCGACTCGATCGCCGCGACCATCGGCTTGACCGACTCGTCACCGATCCACTCAACGAGTTGCTGCCGGCCCTCGGTGATGGTGCCCGTCTTGTCGAGCAGGATGGTCCCGGGCCGAGCGAGGCGTTCGAGCACCTCGCCGCCCTTGATCATGATGCCCCGTCTGGCCGCACGGCCCACTGCCGCGGTCACAGCCAGCGGCGTCGCCAGCCCCAGCGCGCACGGGCAGGTGATGATGAGCAGCGTGAGCGCGTGGCCCACCGCTTCTTCGGGCCGGATGGTCAGCCAGACAACCAGCGTCACCGCGGCGAGTCCGATGACAGCCGCGACGAACCACCCGGCGAGGCGGTCCGCAGCCGTCACGATCGGTGCCCGCCGCAGGGCGGATTCCTCGACCAGCCGCACGAGCCGCCCGACGCGGGTCTCGGCACCGGCGGCCTCGACGCGCACGAGCACCCGCCCGGCCAGGTTCACGGTTCCTGCCGCGACCCTGTCGCCGACACCCACCGCGACGGGCCGGCTCTCGCCGGTGAGGATCGACTGGTCCACGCTCGTGTCACCCTCGACGACCTCGCCGTCGGCGGGGAACGACTCTTCGGCGCGGACCTCGACGATTGTGCCGATGGTCACCGCGTCGATCGAGACATCGCGCGTTGTGCCGGCTTCCCAGATGCGCGCGCGGGCCGGGGTGAGGGCAAACAGCATCTCGACAGCGTCGGTGGCGACGCGTTGCTGGCGGTGCTGGATCCACCGGCCGCAGAGCAGCAGGAACACCAGCACGGTGATCGAATCGAAGTAGACCTCGCCGGTGCCGCGGATGGTGTTGAAGGCGCTGGTGGCGATCCCCGCGCTCAGGCCCAGCGCGATGGGCAGGTCGAGGTGTCGCGTACGTGTCCGCAGGGCCGCGAGAGCGCCGCGGAAGAAGACGCGCCCCGGCCAGACAAGGCTCGCAATCGCCAGCACCATGCTGGTCCACCGGAAGAGCTGACGGAACTCCTCTTCGATGCCGCCGAAGATGCCGAAGTAGAGCGACCCGGCCATCAGCATGGCGTTGCCCGCGAGTGCCCCGGCGACGGCCAGCCGTGTCAGATAGCCTCGGTCCTCGCGCTGCCGGGCCTCCCGGGCCGCGGCGCCTTTGGCCGCGTGGGGCACGTAGCCGAGCCGGTCGAGCGCGCGCGCCACGCCGCTGAGCCCGACGGTGTTGCTGTCCCACACCACCCGCACCATCGAGCGCCCGAGATCGAGCCTCGATTCCAGCACCCCGCGCTCGAGCTCGGGCAGCTTCTCCACGAGCCAGACGCAGGCGACGCAGTGGACACCCTCAAGGAACAGGTCGATCGAGCACACGCCCTCGCCGAGTTCCTTGGCATAGAGCGCAAGGAAAGCAGGATCGTCGAACTCCTCGTACCCGCGTCCGGTTGACTTGGGCTGCTTGCCCTCTGCCCCCTGCCGGTCGCGCAGCTCGTAGTAGCGCTCGAGACCGCACCCGTGGATCGCCTCCCACACCGCCCGGCACGCGCCGCAGCAGAACTGCTCGGACGCCTCCGGCTCGACGAGCCCGGCGGGCACCGGCAGCGCGCAGTGCGAGCACACCACCCGCGCCGCCTCTCGCGGCTCGCGGCCGGCGATGGCGGTGTCACTCCTCATCGCTGATCGGCTCCCCGCTGCAGCACGGCATCTGCTCGGCGTCGAGCTCGTGCACGTGATCGGCCAGCTCCTCCAGACTTGTCGCCCGCACCTGCGCCCCGACACCCGAGAGATCGATCGCCGACACACCCAGGCGCGAGAAGATCGTGTAGAGCCCGGCCGCGATGATCAGCAGCGGCAGCACCAGCGGCAGACGCCGCGCGAGCGGCCCGCTGATCGCCCGGACACCCGCACCCACCGAGATCAGCACCGGCAGCGTGCCGAGCCAGAAGACGAACATCGTGAGCACACCCAGCGACGCCGACCCCGTTCCCGCAGCCGTCGCGACAAAGGCGTAGAGCCAGCCGCAGGGCAACAGCGTCGTCATCAGCCCGATCACCAGCGCCCGGCGGACCGGCGGCAGCGACATCGCCGCGCTCTGGGCCCCGCGCAGCGCCCGAGCCAAACACCTCGGCGGCCGCGCCGGCGCGATCCGTACCCCAAGCGCCCGCAGAAGGTGTGAGCCGCCAAAGACAATCAGCGTCGCCCCCGCGAGCATCGCGGCGACGCGCGAGACACCGACCATCGACCCGGCCAGATCGAGCGCCCCGCCCAGCGCCCCGGCGATCGCGCCGAGCCCGCAGTAGGTCACCAGCCGGCCGGCGTTGTACGCGGCGTGAAGCCGCGCCCGCTTCCGGGCGGCGTCGGGGTCATCGATTCCGACGGCAAACGCAACGAACGCACCGCACATCCCCGCGCAGTGCATGCTGCCCAGGAGGCTCGCCACGAACACGCTGGTCGCCAGTGCCCACACCGCTCACCCCCCGACCTTGCCGAGATCGAGTCTCTGCCTGTGTGTGAAGTGCTCGCCGGCAGCGTTGACGGTCAGACGCAGGTCCCACAGACCGGCGCGGTTGAGCAGCGCCGGCGCGGCGTACGCCCCCGGCTCGCTGGTCGGTACGAACGCGAGCGTCTGCACGCGGTCGGCCGCGGCGTAGTGGAAGCTCGAACCCTCGATCGACGCGCCCGCGATCGGCGCACCTGTCCGGTCAGTCAACCGCACGATGAGCGCCGGCTCGTCGCTTGCCGGCATCGTGCCAAGCGAGGCCGCGACATTCCAGCCGAGCTCGGCGTCCCGGGCCTTCTGGGCGAGGTGGTCGTCCCAGCGCATGGCCTTGTCGTGATAGTCCGACTCGACCGCGAACGACGGGTCGCCGACGGCCGCGACGACCGTGATGGTGACCATCGTCACGCTCATGCCCAGCAGCGCGAGCACGAATCCGGGCCACACGATATTGGCGGGGATCTTCGCCATTAGTCTTCTCCCTCTGGGCTCTCGCCCGTCTCGTCTGGCCCGTCTGCCTCGTCCCGATCGTCGTCACGGTCACCCAGCCACGCCGGGCCGATCAGGCTGTAGCTGACATTGTGCCCAAATCCGTCCGACCCCTCGACGCGGACCGTCACCGTCCGCCGGCCGTGGGCACCGAATGCCTTGGGCGGCACGAGCACGACGACCTCCGCCGTGCCGAGTTTGTGGGCCTCCACGAGCAGCCCGTCCTCCAGTCCGTTGATCGTCGCCCCGGGCAGATCGACGAGCCCGAAGGTGTAGGTCACCGGCGCATCGGTGCGGTTGCGCACACGGATCCGCACGCGGCTGCCGATGCGGGAGGTGTCCCCCTCGCCGGCGCGGAAGTAGGGCATGCCCCCGGCCGCACGGATGAATGTCACGTCGGCGTCCTGCTTGGACGCCAGCGCACCGACGAACACCGTCAGCAGCAGCGCAAGAATGAGCGGGTACACGATCACGCGCGGCCGGAGCAGCCGCGGCTTGTCGCCCTCGATCGCCGCCTGCGAGCTGTAGCGGATCAGGCCCCGGGGCCTGCCGATCTTGTCCATCACGTCGTCGCACGCGTCGATGCACTGTGTGCAGTGGATGCACTCCATCTGCAGCCCGTTGCGGATGTCGATCCCGGTCGGGCAGGTCGTCACGCACTTGTGGCAGTCGATGCAGTCGCCCTGCGCAGGGGCCTCGTCCGCGGCACTGCCCGCGTCAACGACCTTGAGCGAGACGTCGCCCTTGGGCTTGCGACGCTTCTTGCCGCGGGGCTCGCCGCGGACCGGGTCGTAGCTCACAATCAGCGAGTTGCGGTCGAGCAGCACCGACTGGAGCCGCCCGTAGGGGCACGCCACCAGGCAGGTCTGTTCGCGGAAGAACGCAAAGTCGAACATCATCGCGCCGGTGACGCCCGCCATGACGAGGAACGAGATCGGGTGCTCAAAGGGCGACCGCGTGACCCATGTGCGCAGCTGGTCCACGCCGACGAAGTAGGCCAGGAACGTGTGCGCCAGAAACATGCTCAGCAGGAGGTACGTCGCGTACTTGGCCGGACGCCGCCAGGCTCCTGTCTTCTGCTTCTTGCCCGGCTCGCCCTCGAACAGCCGCTCGATGGGCCGGTACAGGAACTCCATGTACACCGTGTGCGGGCATGCCCAGCCGCACCACACGCGCCCGAAGAGCGCCGTGAGCAGGAAGATCGTGACGAAGATGCTGACCGCAAGCAGGGCCAGCAGCACCGTGTCGGTCGGGTAGAACACCGACCCGAAGAGCGAGAACTCGCGGCCGGTGATGTTGAACTGCATCAGCGGGCGACCGGCGAGGCGCAGGTACGGGATCAGCGAGAACATCGCGATCAGCGTGTACGCCACCACCCGTCGCCGGTGCCAGAACTTCCCGCGCGACGGCTTGGGCTTGATCCACCGGCGCGACCCGTCCGGGTTCAGCGTCGAGAGCACGCTCGACTTGGTTGACTCCACCGAACTCATCCGCGAGGCACTCCTTCACCCACCGGGGTAGCCGCACACACCCACAACCACCCGGCAATCTGCCGGCTCACTCACCGGCGGGTGCCGGGGCCGGCCAGGCGGGGATCATCTCACCCTCCGGCGGGAGCCCGCCCGGAACGTCCGTGCCTCGGAGCGAGATGACGTACGCGGCCGCGAGGATCGTGTCGTCCTTGCCCAACTGGGCCTCGAACCCGAGCATTGCGGTGCCGGTCACGCCTTGTGAGATGGTCTTGTAGACGTCCTCGGGCGTGCGGATGTTCTTGCCGTACTCATCGGTCAGGTTGAGCCCCAGCCCGGGCATGCCGCCGGCGTTCTGTCCGTGGCAGATCACGCACCGGGCCCCGAAGATCGCCTGCCCCTTGGCGATCGCGACCTCCTCGGTCGAGAGCCGCATCAGCGTCGGGCTGTCCGAGGTCAGCTCGCCGAGCAGGGCGAACGACGCGGCGTCCGCCCGCTTCTCCGCGGCGGCGTGCCGCGCCTCGGGCGAGAGTGTTTCCTGACACGAGCTCAGATGGAAGATCGCGAAGTAGCCAATCGAGAAGACGATGGAGCCCATGAAGATCAGGTGCCACCACCCGGGCGTCGGGTTGTCGTACTCGCGGATCCCGTCGTAGTCGTGCCCGGTCAGCTTGTCCGGCCCCGGGGCGTCGTTGTCGTGATTCTGCGTGCTCATGCTTCCGCGCTCCCTTCCTGCGCCGCCTTGCCCGCGGCATCGTCCTCGAGCGGGATGCCCGCCCACCTGCTCACCTCGGTCCGCGAACGCCGCAGCGCACGCACCGTCACCGCCGCGAACACCACCAGAAAGATGACCAGCCCGATCTGCGGGAACAGCGAGAGGCCGTTCCTCGAAATCTCTGCCAGCGTCACGAGGCACCCCCTTCCCGGGTCAGGTCAGTCCCGAGCCGCTGCATGTACGCGATCATCGCGATGACCTTCTTCTGCGAGAGTGCGTCGATGGCCTCCTCGCGGCTGGCGGGCATCCGGCCCAGCACCAGCTCCCAGATATCCACGCGGATCTCGGCGAACCCGCCGGCCTCGTCGATGATGGACGCCGCGACCTGCCGGGCCTGCTCGCGGGCCATCTCCGGCGCGGTGTTGATCGCCTCGCCGTAGGGCACGCCGAGCATCGCCATAGCGTCCACGCGGCCCTGGATCTCCTCAAACCTCGTGTCACGCCGGAAGAACGTCGAGTAGGCCGGCATGATCGATTGCCCGATCACCGAGCGCGGGTCGTAGAAGTGATTCAGGTGCCACGTCCCGCTCGGATTGGTCACGCCCTCGCGTGCCAGGTCAGGACCGATTCGGCGGCTGCCCCACTGGAACGGGTGGTTGTAGACCGACTCGCCCGGCTTGCTGTACTCGCCGTACCGCTCGGTCTCGGCGAAGATCGGCCGGATCATCTGCGAGTGGCAGTTGTAGCACCCCTCCGCGACATACAGGTCGCGCCCGGCCAGTTCCAGCGGCGTGTAGGGCTTGACGCTGGCGATCGTGGGCACGTTGCTGCGGATGACATAGAGCGGCACCATCTCAAAGAGCGAGGCCACCACCACGGCGATGACCACCCACACGGTGAACCGCACGGGCAGACGTTCCCAGCGGCGGTGCCACTTGGCCTGGATCACCTTGTCGGCGGCGCGGCCGATCCACACCGAGCCATGCAGGCGGTCTTCGCCGCGTTCGTTGGCGTCGTCGCGGAAGTCCTTCCGAAGCGCCGGGGCCCGCTGCACCACGGTCTCGTAGGTCGCCGGACGGGTCATCCACGTGCGTGTGATGTTGTAGATGCCGATCACCACGCCGGCGAGGTAGAGCGTGCCGCCCAGAGCCCGGGCCCAGTAGAAGGGCATGAGCTTGGTCACCGTCTCCACGAAGTCGGGGAAGGCCAGGCGGCCGGTCTCGTCGAAGGCCCGCCACATGAGGCCCTGGGTGATGCCGGCGACGTAGATCGGGATGATGTAGAGCAGCATGCCGATGGTGCCGATCCAGAAGTGGGCCGCGACCATCTTCTTGCTGAACAGCTCGGTCTGGAAGATGCGGGGCGCGAGCCAGTAGATCATGCCGAAGGTCATGAACCCGTTCCAGCCGAGCGCGCCCGAGTGCACGTGGGCGATCGTCCAGTCGGTGTAATGGCTGAGTGAGTTGACGGTCTTGATGCTGAGCATCGGACCCTCAAACGTGGACATGCCGTAGAAGGTCACGCCGATGACGAAGAACTTGAGTACCGGATCGGCCGCGACCTTGTGCCACGCGCCGCGGAGGGTCAGCAGGCCGTTGATCATCCCGCCCCAGCTGGGCATCCACAGCATCACGCTGAAGAGCATGCCCACCGAGCTGGCCCACATCGGCAGCGCCGTGTAGTGCAGGTGGTGCGGGCCGGCCCAGATGTAGATGAACACCAGCGACCAGAAGTGGATGATCGAGAGCTTGTAGGAATAAACCGGCCGGTCCGCGGCCTTGGGCAGGAAGTAGTACATCAGCCCCAGGAACGGCGTGGTCAGGAAGAACGCCACCGCGTTGTGCCCGTACCACCACTGCATGAAGGCGTCCTGCACACCGGCGTAGACCGGGTAGCTCTTCATCATCAGCTCGGCCGAGGGCATCTCGCCGGTCTGGACGAGATACACCAGCCCCGCCGGGATCCACAGGTTGTTGAACACGTGCAGGATCGTCACGGTCACGATCGTCGCGATGTAGAACCACAGCGCGACGTACATGTGCCGCTCGCGCCGGTTGATCAGCGTCATGAAGAAGTTGGTCCCGAAGAACCCGAGCCAGACCACCGCGATCGCCAGGTCGATCGGCCACTCGAGCTCGGCGTACTCCTTGCCCTGGGTGATGCCCAGCGGCAGGGTGATCGCCGCCGACACGATGATGAGCTGCCAGCCCCAGAAGTGGAGCGTGCTGAGCAGGTCGCTCCACATCCGGGCCTTGCACAGCCGCTGCGTGGAGTAGTAGACGGCCGTGAAGATCGCGTTGCCCGCGAAGGCGAAGATCACCGCGTTGGTGTGGAGCGGGCGGAGGCGGCCGAAGCTGAGCCACTCCTGCTCAAAGAGGAGCCGGAGCGCCCGCGTCAGCCCGTTCGGGCCGCCGGCAAAGACCGAGGTCTCCAGCCACTGGACGGCGATCGGCATGACCAGCTGCAGGGCGATGATCAACCCGACCAACATCCCAACAAATCCCCAGAGCAGCGTCGCAGCCAGGAATTTCCGGACGATCGCGTCGTCGTAGACAAACTCTTCCATCGGCCCGGGGCCCGCGGTGACCGGCTGCTCGCTCATGATCGAACACCTCTTCTTCGTCGCGAGGGGCCCTTTATGGCCCCTGTTGGTTTATCCGAGCACATGACTATCCCGATATCCTATTTGAACATCGGCCTTGAGGATATCCTTATCAACAGATATGCTTGTGTCAATAGCCGGTTTGCCGTTCTTTCGCCCGAACCGACAGGAGCCGACCCAGGCCATGCTTTCCCGGACTTCCGAATACGCGCTCCGAGCCGCGATCTATCTCGCCCGCGCAGGGGACGAAAACACCACCGCGCAGAAAATCGCGGAGGCCACACAGGTCCCTGACGGCTACATGTCCAAGGTGCTCAACACACTCGCCCGGGCCAAAATCGTCAGCTCGCAGCGGGGCCCTCTGGGAGGCTTTTCACTCACCATCGATCCCGAAGAGCTGACCATGCTCCGCGTCGTCGAAGCGGTCGAGCCCCTCCCCCGGATCGAGAAGTGCCCCCCCGATCTCGCAGAGCACAACCGCGAACTGTGCACGCTCCATGCCGTGCTCGCCAGTCTGGTCCGCGGCGTTGCCACCACGCTGGGCGAGACCACCATCGCGCAACTGATCAACTCGCCGGCACCGCCGGATGCGAACACACTCGACTAGACCGACGTTGCCTGTCCCCGCTCGACCTTCCCGCCGACCCGCTCCCACGCCATGAACCCGCCGGCGAGGTTGGTCACGTCGAAGCCCTCGCGACGCAGGTACGCGGTCGCGGCTGCGGAGCGGACCCCGCTCCGGCAGTGGCAGACGATCCGCTCGTCCCTGGGCAACTCCTCAACCCGCGGCGGGAGTCGCGTGTGGGCGATGTTGAGCGATCCCCCGATCGCCCCGGCCGCGTGCTCGTGCTCGTTGCGCACATCCAGCACCGGCCGCTCGGCCTCGTGCCCTTTGAACTCCTGCGCGGTGATCTCGGGCGTTGTCTCGAGCGTCGCCGAGCCGGCCACGTCCGCCGGGCTCACCCAGCCGATGACACGGTCCAGCCCGATCCGCACCAGCACGCGGGTCAATTCATCCACCAGATGCGGTTCGCAGACCAGCACGATCTCGTCCTGCGGCTCGATGTAGCTGCCTGTCACCATCGGGAACTGCACCGTCGTCGGTGACCAGAGCGAACCCGGCAGGTGGCCCCGGCGGAAGGTGTCCCACGCCCGGGTGTCCACGATCGCGACCTTTCGGCCGTCGATCGCTGCGAGATCGGCCGTCGAGAGCTGGCGCGGCTGGGGCACGGGGCCGAGCAGCGGCACACCGTCCCGGTTCTGCTGCTTCATGCGCGCAAAGTAGAGCGGCGGCGCAGGCTGGCCGCTGAGGATGAAGTCAACGAACTTCTGCTCCTGCCCGGCGTGGGCGAGCGAGGCGTTGAACCGTTTCTCGTACCCGACCGTGCTCATCGGCACCGCGCCCAGGGCCTTGCCGCAGGCGCTGCCAGCGCCGTGGGCGGGCCACACCTGCAGATAATCGGGCAGGTCCATGAATCCCTTGGCGCTCTTGTGCAGCTGCCGGGCGAAGCCTTCCTTGACCCCGACCTGTCCCGCCGCGCTCTCCAAAAGATCGGGACGCCCCAGATCGCCGACAAACACGAAGTCGCCGGTCGCGATGCCGATCGGCTCGGTCGCGCCGCCGCCCAGATCGGTCACGACGTACATGACATGCTCGGGCGTGTGGCCGGGTGTGTGCACCGCCCGGAACTCGATGTTGCCCACCTTGAAGGTGTCGTTGTCCGACAAGAGCGTCGCCTCATAGCGGCCGCCGTCCTGCTTGCTGTTGATCCAGCCGTACGACCAGTCGGGCCCGCCCTGCCCGGGCAGGTAGACCCGGCATCCGGTCTGCTCGGCCAGTTCGCGAGATCCGGAGAGGAAGTCGGCGTGGATGTGGGTTTCCGCCGCCGCGACGATGCGGAGGCCGTTCTCGGCCGCCAGCGCGATGTACCGGTCCACGTCCCGCTCGGGATCGATCACGATCGCCTCGCCGGACTTCTGGCACCCGATCAGGTAGGTCGCCTGAGCGAGCCGGTCGTCGTAAAGCATCCGGAGCAGCATGGAACCTCCCTGTGGATTCTGCCGAGCCGCGCTCTCGCACCCTCGAACCCTGCAATTCGAGGACGGGGCGACTCTCCGGAGAAGTCTACGCGGGCGGATGTCTCACGGTACCATCGGGGTGGCCGCCCCACGGACGGGCACTGTGTGTACTCCTATGACCAAACGAACGGAATCGACCACCATCACCGCCTGGACCCACGACCCCGCCCCGCAGCGGTTTCGCGAACGCATCTCGCGTTTCCGAGATCCCGCAGCGGACGAACCCGCACCGCCATCGGTCGCCCTCCTCGACGCCGCGGCAGCGACCGAACGCGCCGCGTCGGGACCGTCGGCGTCCGGACTCACCCCTGAGTTTGCGCGAGACGATGACGGCCGCTGGCTCACGCGGCTCGCCTGCCCGCCGGGCACGTCCTTCTACGGCACCGGAGAGGTCGCCGGGCCGCTGCTGCGCAACGGCCAGTCGGTCACGCTCTGGAACACCGACTCGTTCGGCTACACCATCGAGACGCCCTCGCTCTACCAGTCGCACCCGTGGGTGCTGGGCGTGCGCGCAGACGGCACGGCGTTCGGGCTGCTGATCGACACGACGTTCCGCGCCGAGATCTCGCTGGAGGGCGGCGTCGCGCTGGTCGCCGCGGAGGGCATCGCCCCGGCGGTCTACCTGCTCGAGGGTCCGAGCCCCGAGGCCGTGCTCGAAGAACTCGCGGCACTGATCGGGACCACCCCGCTGCCGCCACGCTGGGCGTTCGGCTTTCACCAATGCCGCTATTCCTACAGCGCCGAGCACGAGGTGCTGGGCATCGCCGAAGAGTTCCGCGCCCGCTGGCTCCCGTGCGACACGATCTGGATGGACATCGACTACATGGTCGACTCGCGCCCCTTCACGATCGACACGCACAAGTTTCCCGACGCCGAGAAGATGATCCTGCAGCTGCAGACCAAGGGCTTCCGGACGGCTTGGATCCTCGACCCCGGGATCAAGATCGATGACGAGGACACCACGTTCATCAGCGGCCGCGACCGCGACGTCTTCGTCAAGAAGCCCGACGGCTCGCTGTTTGCCGGCGATGTCTGGCCCGGTCGCTGCGCCTGGCCCGATTTCACCAACACCGGTGTCCGGCATTGGTGGGGCCAGCAGACCGCGCGGTTCGCCCGGATCGGGGCCGACGGCGTCTGGAACGACATGAACGAGCCCTCCGTCTTCGACGGACCCGGGCGCACCATCCCCACCGAGTGCCTGCACGACGCCGACCCCGAGCTCGGCGGCCCGGACGACCACGCCCGCTACCACAACATCTACGGCATGCAGATGGCCAGGGCCTCGTTTGAGGGGCTGCTGCGCGAGCGCCCCGACCGGCGGCCGTTCGTCCTCAGCCGCAGCAACTTCCTCGGCGGGCACCGCTACGCCTGCTGCTGGACCGGCGACAGCGCCAGCACATGGGAGCACCTGTCCTGGACGATCCCGATGATGCTCAACCTGGGGCTGAGCGGGCAGGTTTTCGCCGGGTGCGACATCGGCGGCTTCGCCGACGACGCCGACGATGTGCTCTTTGCCAGGTGGATGGGCATCGGCTGCCTGCTGCCCTTTGCGCGCGCACACTCGGACAAGAACACCAACCGGCACGAGCCATGGTCGTTCGGCCCGGCGTGCGAGCGGGCCTGCCGCATCGCGCTCGAGCGGCGGTACCGCCTGCTTCCTTATCTCTACACGCAGTTCGAGCGGGCCGAGCGGACGGGCATCCCCCCGATGCGCCCGCTCTTCTTCGTCGACCCCGCCGACGAGTCGCTGCGCGACGCCGAAGACTCGTTCCTGCTCGGTCCAGACATCCTGGTGCGGGCCAGCGTCACGCCGACAGGCGGGTGCGCTGCGCCGATGCCCAAGGGAATCTGGCGGAAGTTTGAGCCCACCGAAACCAGCGACGCCCACCTGCCCGATCTCTTCCTCCGCGGCGGGGCGATCCTGCCGATGGGCCCGATCGTCCAGCACACCGGCCAACGCCCGCTCGACCCCATCACGCTCCTGATCAGCCTCGACGAGCATGGCGAGGCCCGCGGCGAGCTGTTCGAGGACGACGGCGAGGGCTATGGCTACCGCGACGGCGACAGCCTCCGGACCGTCTACGCCGCCAGACGCGAACGCGACCATGTCCGCGTCTGGGTCGAGCAGAGCCGCGGCGGGCGCCCGCGGCCGCTGCGGGCGGCCGAGATCGTGGTCCTCCTCGACGACGGAAAGATCGCGCGAACCGCGGGCGTGGCCGGCGACACGATCTGCCTGCTGGTCGCCCCGCCCCCGATCGACCCGATCGAGCCGGGGGGGCTGCTCGACGACTGACCGCTGCTCTGGTTGCCCGGTCGCTCGTCTGCCACATCCGCGTCCCGGTAGACTGGCACAGCTCTTGAGTGCCAACACCGACAACCCCTCGCGATCGATGAGGCGGATCTACGCGACCCGTCTTGTTCTCCTGGCCCCGCTGGTCGCAGCCGCGGCTCTGCAGGTGGCCGAGCCCCCCTGGCTCTCCGGCACCGCGTACCGCTGGGCGCTGCTCGCGCTCGCGGTTGTGCTTGTCGCGCACGTGACCCGCCGAGAGCAACGGCTGCGAGGCTCGCTCCGCGCGGCGTCGCACATGCTCTGCCGCGACTGTCTGTACGACCTGAGCGCCCAGGGCGTGCCGGAGGGGACCTGCCCGGAGTGCGGTCGCGCCTACAACCGGGCGACGCTGCGTCGGGAATGGAGCGAGACGTTCCTGCTCGCCTGGCCTCCGACAGAGTCGCCGCGGCGCACCGCCGAGACCCCGTCGTCCCGCGGCGGCTGACCGCGCGGCGGACTCGCCCCGCGGAACAAACGCCCGCCGGTCCCGAGACCCTTCCCGCACCCCCGAGAGCCGCCCCACCCGCCTGCCGACAGCGCCACGGGGCCCCCAACAATGTCCGACACCGCGGTCCCGATCCGAGACCCCCCGCGTACACTGGAACCATGAGCTACACCGCACTCGCGCGACGGTATCGGTCGCGATCGTTCGACGAGGTCGTCGGGCAGGAACCCATCGCCCGCACACTCCGCAACGCCATCGATTCGGGGCGGGTCGCCCACGCCTACCTCTTCAGCGGGACCCGCGGGGTCGGCAAGACCTCGATGGCCCGCATTTTCGCGGCTGCGATCAACACGCCCGAAGAAGGCCAGATGTCCGAAGAGGTCGCCGAGGCGATCCGCACCGGGCGCGATCAGGACGTCATCGAGATCGACGCGGCCAGCAATCGCGGCGTGGACGATGCCCGCGACCTGATCTCCAACTGCGTCTACCGCCCGATGCGCGGCCCCTACAAGGTCTACATCATCGACGAAGTCCACATGCTCACGCGTGAGGCCTCCAACGCGCTGCTCAAGACGATGGAGGAGCCGCCCGAGCACGTCAAGTTCATCCTCTGCACCACCGAGCCGCACAAGGTGCTGCCGACGATCCAGAGCCGGTGCCAGCGGTTCGACTTCCGCGACATCCCCACGACGCGCATCACCGACCACCTCCGCGACGTGTGCAAGGGCGAGAGTGTCAAGGCCGACGACGAGCTGCTGCACGCGGTGGCGCGGCTGGGCAACGGCTCGATGCGCGACGCCCTCAGCCTGCTCGACCGGTTGCTGGCCACCGGAGAGAAGTCGCTCAACCTCACCCTGCTCGAAGAGCTGCTCGGCCTGCCGGACCGCGAGCTGCTCGGTCGCATGATCGACGCGCTGGCGACGGGCGACTCACGCAGCGCCCTCGAAGCCGGCGACCAGCTGCTCAACAAGGGCGCGGGGCCGGAGCTGGTGCTCGGAGCCCTTGCCGCGCGGCTTCGCGATCTGATGCTGCTCTGCGCCTGCGGCGGGGAGACCGACCTGGTTGACTCGACCGGCGACTCGCGCGCCGAGGACGCGGCCCGGGCCGAGCGGTTCGATGTCGCCTCGCTCTCGCACATGATCGCCGTCTGCGAGAGCGTGCAGCGGAGTGTGCGGCAGAGCTCGCTGCCCCGGGCGCTCTTTGACGCTGCGGTCGTGCGGCTGGCCCTCACCGAGAGCCTCGCCAACGTGACCGAGATCGTCACCAAGATGTCCAACCCCGCGGCCATCGCCGGCCGGGGTGGAGCGGGGACGCCGGCAAAAAAACCATAAGGGCAGCGGCGCCACCGGGCGAGCGGGCCACCCCCCCACCGCCCGACGCACCACGCGAATCACCGCCGCTGCCCGCCCGGAAACCGGAGCCCCCTTCGGCGCAACCCGCGGCCGGTGCGCGCGCGCCGGCGAGCCCGGCGACCGAGGCGGAACCGGCAGCGCAGGCTCCCGTGCCCAAGTCGGCCGAGGCGCTCTGGGCCCGGGCGCTCGATGCCTCGGCCAAGAGCGTGCGCACGCAGTCGATGCTCAGCGCAGCCACGCCTGTGACCTGGGAGGGCAACGAGCTGACCGTCGAGATCGGCGGGCCAATGCGGGCGGTGCTGGACCACCGGCGCGAGGAGATCGAGAAGCTCCTCCGCAAGATCGCGAGCAAAAAAGTCACGCTGACCATCCGCGTGCCCGAGGGCATCGAGCAGCAACCGACCGACCTGCCGCCCGACGCCCAGGCGCTCGCCGAGGAGCACCCGCTCGTCCGTGAGGCGATGGAGTTGTTCGACGGGCGCGTCGAGCGGGCGATGCTCCGCAAGAAACCATGAACCACCACGCCGCACGCACGCGGCCCGAGGGAGAAGCATGTTCGATCAGATGAAGCAGATGGGCGCGATCGCGGGCCTGCTCAAGAACAAGGACAAGCTCGCCGAGGCCGGGGCGCGGGTGAAGCGCACGCTCGAGGAGCGTCCCGTCACGGGCGAGGCGGGCGGCGGGGCGATCCGCGTGACCGTCGGCGGCGAGATGAAGGTCCGGCGCGTCGAGATCGCCCCGGCGATCGCTGCGGGGCTGGGTGCCGGCGACGAGGCGCGGATGCAGATCGAGAACCTCATCGCCGAGGCCACCAACGACGCCATGCGGCTCGCCCAGCTCCGCCTCAAGGAAGCGGTCGATCGCGAGGCGGCCGAGCTGGGCATCGAGGGGCTGGGCGATCAGCTCGGCGGATTGCTCTCCTGACAGAGCCGCGCGCGCAAGCACGCGGTTTCCGTCAGAGCCGCATGCGTGAGCACGCGGAAGCCAGCGTGAGGATCTCGTGTACGGCACGGCATACCCGCCCACCCCTTCCGCGTGCTCACGCCCGCGGCTCTGATGATGCATCACACGACACATCAACCCGCGTCGTTTCTGCCGCTTCACTGCGCGCTCGGTGAGATCACGATCGCGGTCGACCGCACCGACCCGCCCGCGCCGACGCCCTCGATGGTCGAGCGATGGGTAGCGGCGGCCGCGGCGAACCCGCGGCTGTTCAACGGCCCGCTCCTGCGGTTCCTCCGCTTCGATGCGGCGTCCCGCACGATCCACGCGAGCAACGACACCTACCAGCGTTACGCCATGCAGGACCGCCCGCCGGCGGTCACCGGCGAGCACGATCACTCCCGCGGCGTCTCGCACCTGGCCGTTACCGGCGTGGTCATCGCGACCGACGCCGACACCGGGCGCGTGGCGGTCGTCCTGGGCAAACGCGGCGAGCAGACGTTCGTCTATCCCGGTCTGTGGGAGCACGCACCGGGCGGCGGGCTGGAGACCACCGAGGTCTACGGGCAGTTGCTGCGGGAGATGGGCGAGGAACTCGGGATCAGGGGCCTCGACGACCCGGCACGGCGCGATGAACTGCTCGTGCCGCCGGGGTCCGACGATGTGCTCGGGCTCGCGTTCGACCCCAACATGCCGAGCGTCGATGTCGTCGTCCGGCTCCGCCTCCGCGAGGGGGCGGAGCGGGCACTCCGCGAGGGTTCGTGGGAGTACGGCGATACGCGGCTGGTGCCGGTCGATTCGCTGCCGGGCTTTCTCGGCGAGCAGGGCGAGCGGGCGATCATCCCGCCGGCGGTCGCGATCTGGCGGGCGATGGGCTGGGTGTGAGCCGACGGCGGGCGGGGTGCCTTTGCCCCCCTACTCCGGCTTGGTCCACGGGATGTCCTTGTCCTTCTGCAGCACGCCCGCCGACTGTTTCGTGCAGCGTTTGCACAGATACGCCTCGCGCACCGGGCTCGACCACATCGACTCTTCGCGCACTTCCAGGCACAGATTGCACTTGGCACCGGCGGGGATGCCCTCGCTCCCGCCGCTGTCTCCGCCGCGAACGGTCAGCCCGAGCTCCGTGTACGCGACGGTCAGGCAGTTGCCGCAGACGCAGCTGCCGTGGTGCCCCTCGACCATGGGCCGGTCGTCGGTCCACACGTTGCCGCAGTAGTCACAGAGGAAATCCTCCATGGTCAGATTGTCCTCGTCACACCCTTCCCGCCGCATCTCTCACCTCTGCCCTCAGTGCCTACTGCTTCGCGCCCAGTGCCCTCACTACCTCTGCTCGAACAACTGTTTATACACCCCGCACCGCTCGATGAGCTGCTCGTGCGTCCCGTCGTCGATCACCCGCCCGTCCTTCATCACGATGATTCGGTCGGCCGAGGTGATCGTGCTGCGGCGGTGGGCGACGATGAGGCACGTGCGTGACACGGAGAACTCGCCGATCGCTTCGGCGATCTGGGCCTCGCTCTCGCCGTCCACCATGCTCGTCGCCTCGTCGAGGATCAGGATCGCCGGGTCGCGCAGGATCGCCCGGGCGATCGCCACCCGCTGACGCTGCCCGCCCGAGAGCGTGAGGCCCTGCTCGCCGACCACGGTGTCGTAGCCCTGCGGCAGCTGCGTGATGAAGCCGTGCGCGCGCGCCTGACGCGCTGCTCGCTCGATGCCTTCCTGCGTCGCGTCCTTGGTGCCGTAGGCGATGTTGCTGGCGATCGTGCCCTCGAAGATCACGGTCTCCTGCGTCACCACGCCGATCTGGCGGCGGAGGCTCCGCACCTGATAGTCGCGGATGTCGAGCCCGTCGATCATCACGCGGCCGCGCCGTGCGCCGTCCTCGCCCGCGTCGGGATCGAACAGCCGCGGGATGAGCCCGAGCAGCGTCGTCTTGCCGCACCCGTTGGGGCCAACGATCGCCACCCGCTCGCCGTGCTTGACCGTGATCGAAAGGTCCTGCAGCGCGGGCCGCGTCGCGTTGGGGTAGGTGAAGGTCACCTTGTCCAACTCGATGCTCTTGGCGTGGCGCGGCAGCTTGGGCAGCTTGCTGCTGTGCCCGGGCTCGGGCTCCATCTCCATGAGTTCCTTCAGTCGCTGGGCCGCGGCACTCGAGGCCTGCACCTCGTTGATGAGCCCCGTCAGCGGCTTGAGCGACGCCCCCGCGGCACCGAGCGCAACCAGCGTCGCGATGAAGCTCTCGACCTCGATGTGCCCGTCGAGGATCGCCTTTGAGGCGATCAGCGAGAGAATGCCCAGGGCAAAGAGGGCCAGCAGCTCGACCAATGGGCTCGCCAGCGCGCGCGCCACCCGCACCCGCATCATGTCGTGCATGAACTGCTTGTTGATGCGGTGGAACCGGCCCGCCTCGTAGCGCTCGGTCGTGTACACCTTGACCACCCGCAGCCCACGGAGCACCTCGCCGGTCGAGGCGTACAGCCCGGCCTGGCTCCGAAGCGCCCCACGCGACGCTCGGCGGATCCGCTTGCCGAGGCGCCGGATCACGACGTAGAGCACGACGATGATCGGCAGCGCCGAGACCACCAGCAGCGGGCTCAGCACCAGCGCCGCGAGCAGGCCGGCGACACCCTTGGTCACCTGCGCCACCGTCCGCGACAGCAAGGTTGCAAACCCCTGGCCGAGCTGGTGCGAGTCGTTGACGATGCGGCTGACCGGGTCGCTCGCGCCCCCCGCGACCACCGTCTTCAGCGGCAGGCGAACGACCTTGTGGAACGCCTCGCGCCGGATGTTGGTGCTCGTGCGGTAGACCACCGTCAGCGAGAGGTAGGCGTGCATGAAGTTGGCGATCGCGCCGAAGACCGTCAGCACACCCAGCACCGAAACGATCGTGACGATGGCCGTGAACTGCCCGGGGGGCAACGCCTCAACCCAGTCGGTCGGCAGCTTGGCCCAGCCCACGATCGCCGGCAGACTGCTGTTGTAGTTCGCGGCCAGTTCGGGCAGACCGCCGTGGTTGGGCTGCAGAATGCTCCGCAGCACCGGCGCGATCGAGACCAGCCCCACCCCGAGCCCCCCGGCCGAGACACACGCGAATACCATCGCCCAGACGATGGTGGCCTTGTATCGCAACATGCGGGAGGCAAAGTGCCAGAACGCGTCCATAAGGTCCACCAGTATTGAGCCCATCTCGGCCCGGGTACACCCGCCCGCCGAATAACCACCGAATGGACCGCCCGAAGGCCCCCGCAGACGCGATCCCGACGCTCAGCCCAGCCCGCCCATGCCACTCCCACGCGCCACGGTCGTCATCCCCTGCTTCAACCACGGCCGCTTCGTGGGCGAGGCCGTCGCCAGCGCTTTGGCCCAGACCGACGCCGAGGTCCGCGTCACCGTCGTCAACGACGGCTCGACCGACGGCACCACGCCGCGGGCGTGCGATGCGCTGCTCGAGACCTTTGACCCCGAGCTTGTGCGGGTGATCCATCAGGACAACACCGGCCTGCCCGGCGCGCGCAACCGCGGCGCTCGCGACGCCAATACCGACTATCTCGTGTTTCTCGATGCCGACGACACGATCGCACCGGACTTTGTCAGCAAGCTCGCCGCAGCCATCGACGACGCGGGGCCCGAGAGTGACCGTGTCAGCCACGCCTACTGCCAGGAGACGCTCACCGATCGCGCCCACGGCACGTGGCGCGTGCCCGAGTGGGACGCCGAGCTGCTGCTGATCACCAATCTGCACCCGGTCACCTGCCTGGTCCGGCGCCACGCCTTCGAGGCCGTCGGCGGGTTCGATGCCACCATGACCGACGGCTACGAGGACTGGGAGTTCTGGGTCCGCCTCAGCGCTCATGGCTACCGGGGCGTCCGCGTCACCGAGCCGCTGTTCTTTTGGCGCAGGCATTCGCAGGACACCATGATCCACGACGCGGTGACCAGGCACGACCAGCTCTATGGTCAGATCATCGACCGCCACCGCGAGGTCTACGACGCGAAGTTCGAGGCCATCGCGCGGCGCTGCAACTCGATGCTCCGCGCCTTTGACTGCAACTGGATCGACGAGACCGGGACCCCGATCCCGCTGCAGTACCTCCAGAAGAAGACCGGCGAGGCGCACCAGGCCGAGCAGAAGGCCGCGGCACTCGAGCTGCAGATCGCCGCGGCACGCGAGCGGGCCGAGGCATCGCGGCGCGTCTGCGAGGCGCAGCGGGCCGAGTACGAGAGCATGGCCGGCGTCCGGGCCCACCGCAAGGTCCGTCGCGTCGTGGACGCGATGCCGGGCGTGCTCCGCCGCCCGCTGCTGGCGGGAGTCCGCAGCGTGCGCCGGTTGATCCGCGTCTGAGCGCGCGCCCCCTGCGCCAACGCTCGCAGTGCTCCGCGCACACGGAACTGCGCCGTCGCAAACTCCCGGCCGCAAAAGAGAAAGAGCCCGCGGGACAGCGTCCCGCGGGCTCTGGAAGTGCACGGATCGGCGGCCGCGGTTAGCGGTTGACCACGTACGCCGCGTCGAGCGTCTTGTCGATGCGCCTGACGATGCTGGCCAGGTGTGCCGCGGTGTACTGATCGCCGGAGCTGTTGGCCTTGGCGGTGTCGCGGATCTTCTCGAGCTCCAGCACCGCGAGGTTGCTGATGGTGCGCATCGCCGGGCTGGTCGAGCGGTCCATCAGGGCAAGGGTGATCAGGCGGTCGGTGTGCTCACGCTGGAGGTTCCGATCGAAGCTGGAGATCGCGCCCTTGTCGGCACCCTTCCAGATCGATTCGCTGACCGTGTTGACCAGCTCGGCGAGGGTGAAAGCACCCTTCTGCCCGGCGGTGCGGTACTCGTTGTCGTAGACCCGGCGGAGGGTGCCGGGGTTCATGACGAAGGTCATCGCCGTTGCCTGCACGCCACCGATCATGTCGTGGACCGTGAAGCTCGGGTCGGCCATCATCTCGCTGGTGCCCGCGCTGTCCCACCAGTACTCCTTGCCGAAGTGGCGGACCAGATCGGGCGAGAGGCCGAAGGCGTCCTCGTTGAAGCTGTTGTCGATGATGAGCTTGAGGGCGCGGCGCTGCTGGTCGGCGGGCACGTCCTCGATTGCGGAGCGTCCGCCCTCGCTCTTGAAGTCGTTGTTGCTGAAGGTGCCGCCGATCCAACGCGACGCGATCGAGAGGCACTGCACCTGCGTGCCGAGCATGTTCTGGTAGCGCCGGCGGACCAGAGCCCACGACTCGCCGTCGTCAACGATGTCGCTGACCAGCTTGCCGCGGAGGTCATTGACCAGACCGAGACGCGACTCGCAGAAGTTGAGGTTGTTGGCGCCGTTGTCCCACGTCATGTTGCGCGGGTCGGAGCCGGAGTTCATCTCCATCTGGCTCAGGTAGATCAGGTCAGGCTCGCTGGAGCGCTTCAGCAGCGTCTCAAGCTCGCTCTCCGGCCCGTAGCCGTAGGCGATCGCCCACCGGTCGTAGGGGCCGACGGTCGGGGTCGCGTAGGGGCCCTGCACCTCGCCGAGCTCGTAGTTGATGTTCGCGGCGATGTAGTCCATGACCGAGCCGCTGGTCGGCTCGTTGCCCCACTTGCCGGAGTGGACATCGGAGAGCTTGCGGATCGTCGAGGCCGCCATGTTGTGCTGCAGGCCGAGGCAGTGCCCGACCTCGTGGCACGAGATGTACCGGATCATCGGCCCGATGTACTCCTCGGGGATGCCGTCGAGCAGATCGGTGTTCTCGTCCACGCCCAGCACCGAACCGGCCAGCGCCGCGTCGAAGAGCGACAGGTCGGCCGCGAGCATGTTGCCGATGCGGCAGGCGTGGTTGGTGTGATCGTGGGTGTTGGGCGCGAAGGGGTGGCCCTCCTCGCCAAACGCGTCGGCCCCGTGCTCATCGACCGAGAGGGCCAGGGCACGCTGCTTCCGCTCGCGCTCGCCCGGCGCGGCCAAGCGGACGCGCGGGTCCCACTCCGGGTGCTCGGCGAAGAACGCCATCGTCTCGGGCGTGAACGCCGTCTCGGTGATGTCGTCGCTGAGCCCCTCGAGCATGTTGCGCACCGCGCGGGTCAGGCCCTGGTGCCAGACCACGTCGGCGTCAAGAATCTCGCCGGTCTCGGGGTTGGTGCGGCTCGGGCCGATCGCGTAACCCTGATCGCTCGAGTTCCACCGGAAGAAGTTGTAGCGGGCGTCCTCGGGGTCCTTGTCCATGTGGGCGCCGGTCGCGGCGTCCTGCTGATAGACCACCACCGCGCCGTCGATCCCGATCTCGCGGAACGCCTCGTTCCACAGCTCGATGCCCTCGCGGACATAGCGGCGGAACTGCACGGGCGTCGTGTTCTCGATGTACCACACGATCGGCTGCTTGGGCGGGCTCATCTTGAGCTTGGGGTCGGCCTTCTCGACGTACCAACGGTTGATGAACCGCTCGGTGACATCCTGGTTGGCCGGCTTGGCGAAGTCGCTGTAGTTGTTGTAGAAGTAGCCGACGCGCGGGTCGGCCTTGCGGGGCTGGTAGCCGGGCGTGCCCGAGAGCTCGCCGATGGCGTAGCTCAGGCGGACCAGACGGCCGTTGCCCGAGGGCATCTCGTACTCGACGACGAAGTTTTCAGGGAAGCTCTTGGCCTTGGTGAGCTTGACGAGCGAGGCGTCCACGCCGCGGACGCTCGGGCCATAACCGCCGAACGCGCTGAAGCTGAAGAACTTGCCGGCCTGACGCGTGGCGATGGAGCCGAAGTCGATGACCGGACGCCCGCCGGGTGCCTCGCTGATGATCGGCACGGTCAGCAGCACGGTGTCGGTGTAGAGCTGCTTGATCGAGTCCTGCGCCTGCTTGTCGCCGCTGGTGCGGACATCGAGGTTGGGCATGATCAGCGCAAGCTGCCTGTCGTACCGCTTCCATTTGGCGTAGTAGGTCGGGCCCATCACGCCCGCCTGCGGGTCGCCGCCCGAGACCGTGCAGGCGATCATGAGCATCTGGCTCTCAAAATTTCCCGGCAGGACCGCGAGCAGCTTGCCGGTCTTGTCGTCCTTGTACAGGTCGTAGAGACCCGACGAGCCGTCCATGGTCGAGGTGACCTTGTCCAGACCCTCGATCGTCTTGTCGAAGGGTGGGAAATCGGGGCCGGCCGGGGCCGGTGCCGGGGCGGGCATGCTCGTCATGCCGAGACCGGCGGGGACGCCCACGCACGCGAGCAGGGCGAGAAGGACAACGGGTGTGGAACGGTGGGTGCGATGCATCGGCTAACTCCTGGTGTATACCACTGTGTGTTGCAGCGACTGTCGCCCCCCGCAGCAACCCTCGATTGTGTTTCAACTGATCGGATAGTCGGGTCCGAACTGTGGGCAGCATACATCAGGACCGCGACAGCCCGATGCCAACACCGATGCACACCGGGCAGATTTCTGTCAGACGCCCAAAGCGCCGGTTCAGTGCTCGTTCCAGTCGAACATTTTCGACCCGAGCACAAACCCCACGATTCCCACGGCCACCAGCACGCCGCACGGCAGCAGCATGTCCGCCGGCCCGAACTCCCGCCAGATCGCCCCCTCCATCGCCAGAATCGACCATTTGACGGGGCTCAGGTGGCTGAGGGTGATCATCCAGCCCTTCATGAACGCCAGCGGCATCATCCCGCCGCCAAACATCGCCATCACGATCATCACCGCCCAGCCGATGCCCCCCGCCGCTGCCTCGGTCTTCCCGAGCGTCGAGAGCAGCATCATGATGCCGACAAAGCAGACCGCGATGCTCACCACCGCCACGATCAGCAACGGGAGCGAACTCGGCGTGACGCCGAACACCAGCGTCAGCAACAGCAACAGGACCATCGCCACGGCGATGGTCGTCAGAAAACACGCCAGCCCTTTCCCCAACAGGACCGTGCTCCGCCCCATCGGCGCAGTGCGGAGGCGGGTCAGGGTGCCCTTGTTCCGCTCGGTCACCAGTGAGATGCCGAACCCCGCAGCACACCCCATGATGCCCCAGATGATCCCCTGCGGGAAAGCGATCGCGTAAGGGCTCGGGCCCTCGTCGCCGACGAGTTCCACCGACTGGATCGAGACCGGGTTGAAGGCCGGGCCGCCCTCACCATCGGCCTCGTCGTCGCCGCCGAAGACACCCGCCTCGGGCGCCTGCACCAGAAACGTGTCGAGGCTGTTGAGAAACGACTTGAAGATGAGCTTCTGCGCGGGGTTGAGGTCGCTGTCGTCGATCGAGGCGATCGAGTCCCGGGCCATGGTGCGGACGATATCAGGATCGAGGAACAGATCCTGGAGCCGCTCGTAGGCCTTGGCCGTGACGAGCCCCTGAATCAGACCCGCCTCGGCGGTCTTGGAGGGATCCACGCCGAGGACGAGTTCCATCGGCTCGCCCTCGAAGATCGAAGCCTCGCCGAAGCCCTCGGGGATGACGATGAACGCGGTCTGCCCACCCTTGCGGACGATCTCCTGCGCCGCCGCCCGGTCCTCCATCGTCGTGACGATGAACTGGCTCTCAGCCTCGAGCGACGCGGCGAACGACGCGGACGCCTCGGACCGGTCCTCGTCGACGACGATGATCTTCGTCCCGCTCCCTCCCCCACCACTCATGCTGGCGAAGATCGTGCCGAAGAAGACCGCGTAGAGAATCGGGAAGAAGAACGTGAAGAACAGCCCGCCCTTGTCGCGGGCGAGCAGCCGGAGGTCTTTGGTCGCCAGTGCCCAGATCTCGCGCATCGGTCCCCCTCGCTAGTCCCGCAGACTCCGACCGGTGAGATTCAGAAAGACCGTTTCCAGGTCGGGTCGGTCAACACGCACGCCCGTCGTGCTCTCGCTCGCGAGCGCCCGCTGCAAGACCGCCAGCGGCTCGGCGGTCTGCACGCGCTCCTCGCCCTCGTCCCTTTCGATCCGCACGATGCTCTCCCCGCCGTGCGCGCCGATGAGGCCCTCGACCGAGTCGAGAGCGAGCAACGCCCCCTTGTCGATCACACCGACGCGGGAGCACAGCTTCTGGGCCTCTTCCATGTAGTGGGTGGTGTAGACGACGGTCCGGCCCTGCGCGCGCAGCTCGCGGACGATCTCGAAGATCGCGTGCCGGCTCTGCGGGTCAACGCCGGCGGTGGGCTCGTCGAGCAGGACCACCTTCGGGTCGTGGACGAGCGCGCAGGCGAGGTTCACCCGCCGCTTCATGCCGCCGGAGAAGCCCTTGACGCGGTCGCGCGCGCGATCGGTCAGGCCGACCAACTCGAGCAGTTCGTCGGCGCGCCTGGTCCGGGTCGGCCCGTCGAGGCCATAGATGGAGCCGAAGAACGTGAGGTTCTCCCGCGCGGTCATGTCGTCGTAGATCGCCAGCGACTGCGGGGCGACGCCGAGCGTCGCGCGGACGGCCGCCTCGGCGGGGTCGCCGCCGTCGATCCGCACCGTGCCCGAATCGGGACCGAGCAGGCCGACCATCATGGCGATGGTGGTGCTCTTGCCCGCCCCGTTGGGCCCGAGCAGGCCGAAGACTTCGCCCGGCTCGATCGACAGAGAGAGCCCGTCGACCGCGGTGAGGGTGCCGAACCGCTTGCTGATGGTGTCGAGTGTGATCACGGGGCGACCCTTCCCAGCCAAGGTTGGCCGGGAGAGTGTTCGGCCTCCGGCCCCGGATCTTGCACATCTTGTCCGCCCGGACGGGCATTCTCGCGATCGGCCCCGCAGGCGGCCAGGACACCGGCGGCACCGGACGACGGCCGCTTATGGCTGCTGCGGTCAAGCTCTGACCAGATTCACGGGCCACCCGTGCACCGGGCCCGGCCGCCTGCGGGAACGACAGCGAGAATCAAGGATACGCCGCCCCACCCCGTCCGTACACTCTTTGTATGGAAGCCCCGCAAGGCCACCCCGGACGCCCCGTGAACCTTCCCAAGACCGGGCCCGGCCGGACCTCGAGCTCCGCACAGGCCCACGCCGAGGCCAAGTCACGATCGACCGTCCTGACGGCGGTGCGGATGTTCTTCCTGATCCTGGCCCTGTCGGTGCCCCTGCTGATCGCCATCCGGTTCCGCACCGGCGAGGCCGCGGCCAACCGCGGCGAGGCGATGTTCCTCGAGAACTGGTGGTGGGTGCCGCTGGCGATCGGTGTGGCATTTGCCGCGTCGTTCCTGGCAATCGACGTCCTGATCCCCCGCAAGAAGATCTCGACACTCGCGGGCATCCTGCTCGGGCTCATCGGCGGCCTGCTGGCAACCGTCGCCCTCAGTTTCATCGTCGACCTCATCGCCGAGTCGTGGGACCTGAATACCTATATCCCGACCCTGATCTTCTCGGTCAAGATCCTCATCGGGATCTCGCTCTGCTACCTGGGCATCTCGACCGTGCTGCAGACTCAGGACGACTTCCGGCTGGTGATCCCCTACGTCGAGTTCGCCAAGCAGATGCGCGGCGTGCGGCCGCTGGTGCTCGACAGCTCGGCGCTCATCGACTCTCGTATCGTCGAGGTCGCCGAGACCGGCATCAGCCAGGCCCCGATCATCATCCCCCAGTTCATCGTCGAGGAGCTCCAGCGCCTCGCCGACTCGGCCGACCGGCTCAAGCGCGCGCGCGGCCGGCGCGGGCTCGAGGTCGTCACCCGCCTGCAACGCTCGGCCCTCCTCGATGTCTCCATCGACGAGAGCCCGATGCCCAGCAAGGCTGTCGATCACATGCTGGTGGACTTTGCCAGGCAGCTGCCCGGGATCATCGTCACCACCGATGTCGGGCTCGCTCAGGTCGCGGCGATCCACAGCGTGGTCACGCTCAACCTCAACGATCTCGGCAACGCGCTGCGCCCCAATGTCGTCCCGGGCGAGGTGCTGCGTGTGCAGCTCATCCGCAGGGGTGAGCAGAAGACGCAGGCTGTCGGCTATCTGCCCGACGGCACGATGGTCGTTGCCGAGGATGGGAGCGAGCACATCGGCGACAGCGTGGAAGTCACCGTCACCAGCATGCTGCAGACCTCGGCGGGCCGCATGATCTTCGGCCGCATCGGGCCGGAGCCGGCACGGACCGACCAGGCCGATCCCGACGCAATCGAACCGGCGCAGTCGATCCCCGCGGCGCCTGACGCACCCCAGATCGGCGCAGCGGACGACTCAACCGAGCCCGACCCCGCGCGGCCCTCGCCCCAGACCGAGCCGCCCCGCGGCCCGTTCCCTCCCAAGCCGCCCTCGCGCTCGAACCGCGCGCGCAACCCGAGGCGGTGAGCGATGCCGCAGTTCCTTGTCCTCTATTCAACGCCCCGCCCGACGTTCGCCACCGACGCGACAAGAGCCGAGCAGGACACGATCGCAGCACACTTTGCATACTTGGAGCGGGCCTGCGAGGCGGGAACACTCATCCTCGCGGGACGCACGCTCGACGAGCCGCCCCTGGGCATCGGGGTGTTCGAGGCCCCGTCCGAGAACGAGGCACGGGCGTTCGTGGAGGCCGATCCGGCGGTGCGGAACCGGGTGTTCGCTGCGGACGTCAGACCCTACCGGGTGGCGCTTCGTGGGCGGGGGCTGGTCGGCTAGGATGACTCCGGGGACACACACGGCTGCCGCGACCGGCGGTGCCGCCCGTTCGGAAGGAATGCACGATGAAGTTTTTCTGGGCGTTGATCGTGGTGCTGGTGGCGGCCACGGGTGTGCTGCTGGCGATGCGTGGGAACGACCAACCGAGCGCAGCCAGCACGATGGCGACCGCCGGTGCCCCCAATGCGGGCTCGCGTGAGATGGCCCCCCAGCAGATCGAGCCGGCCCCGGAAGCTGCCGACGCGGTGGAACAGGGCGTCGCGGCAGAGCCTCAGGGCGTCCCGGAGACTGTCGAGGCGGACGCTGCGGACGAGGGCCCCGAAGTGGTGGTCGAAGTCGGCATCCCCGAGTTGCCGGTCGATCCGGCGACACTCGAGGGCGAGCCGGCGCCGCTGTCCGATGACACTGCCGTCGCCACTGACGCGGCCGAAACTGCAGACCCGGGAGTTACCGACGAAGCCGCGACGGCCGACGCGACCGCGGACGCGGGCGACGCTGCCGCGGAAGTCGCAGACTCCGGAAACGCGCTGATGCTCAACGACCGCTACCGCGTGACCGGCGAGGGCACGGCCGAGTCGCCGTACCAGATCGACTTCGACATGCTGGTCGCGGTCGAGCAGGACTACGCACCCAAGGAAGAGGGCAAGAAGGAGATCCCCGAGTGGATCAACGTCCTCAACGGCAAGCACGTCAACATCACCGGCTTTGTGGCCTTCCCGTTCCTGTCGGCGACGGCCAACGAGTGCATGGTGATGCTCAACCAGTGGGACGGCTGCTGCATCGGCGTGCCGCCCACGCCTTACGACGCGGTCGAGGTGCAGTTCGCTGAGCCGCTGGATCTGAACCGGGGCATCCCCAACTACGGCACGCTCAGCGGCGTGTTCCGTACCGACCCCTATTTGGTCAACGGCTGGCTCATCGGGCTCTACGTGATGGACGACGCCAAGATCATCGAGAGCGGCAGCAAGAACCAGTCCGGGTTCTAGCCCGAGCGGCACGCGATCGCTGATGTTCTGGCCGCCGCGCGGTCGGTTCGTCTTGGCGCAACCGGCGGTTCTCTCTACGCTGTTGGTGGGACGACACCACACCGTGAGGAGAGATACCACGATGAAGCTCACCCAAATTGCCGCGATGACGGTGCTCTACGCCGCCGGTACAGCCTTCGGGCAGTGCGACCCGGTCTGGGACATCACGCCCGGTAACCCCGGTGTCGGATCCGGCTACGCCGACCCGTCGGCCGGCTGGGACGACGGCAACGGCGAGGCCCTCTACATCGGCGGCTCGTTCGACCGCATCGGCGGGTTCAGCAACCTCCGCGGCATCGCCAAGTACGACCCGACGACCGGCGCCTACTCCAAGCTCGGCACCGGCATCTCCTACGGCAACACCAACGGGTTCATGACCAGCATCATGCCCTTCGAGGCCAACGGCGAGTCGCTGCTGGTGGTCGGCGGATTCTTCAGCTCGGCCGGCGGCGTGGAGGACACACAAAGCCTCGCGGCCTGGGACGGCCAAGCGTGGCGCTCGCTCGGTGCAGGCTTCATCCCGCCGCAGGCGGTGTGGGGCATGACCATCGGTGACCTCGGCGACGGCGAGAAGCTCTTCTTCGGAGGCGGGTTCACCGACATCGCCGGCGGCCCGGCCAGCGGCGTCGCGAGCTGGGACGGCCTCTCGCTCGAGGTGATCGGCGAGGGCGTCGGCATGACCGGCTTCAGCCCGTTCGTCAACGAGCTGGTCACCTGGGACGACGGCGGGGGTGAGTCGCTCTTCGTCGTCGGCAGGTTCGACACCATCGACGGCGTCAACGGCACCAAGCTCGCGGCGGTCTACCGGCCCAACAGCGGCTGGGAGCCCATCGGCAGCGGGCTGATCGCCCAGTCCAGCACGACGACGCTTGATGCTGCGATCGTCTACGACGACGGCAACGGCGAGGCCCTCTACATCGCGGGCTCGCCCTTCCGCCCCGCGAGCGGCGGCGGGTTCAACAGCGTGTTCAAATGGGACGGCACCGACTGGACACCCGTCGGCCAGAACGTCGGCGGACGCGTCACCGCGCTCATCGAATGGGACGATGGCACCGGGCCGGGCCTGTACCTCTCCGGCACCGCCACACCCGACATCGCCTACTTCGCCAAGCTCGAGGGCGGCCAGTGGGTGCCCTATCTCGGCGGCGTCCTCGGCCCGTCGATTTCCGGCAACTTCCCGTCGGTCTTCGGCATGGGCACGTTCCGCGGCGACCTCGTCGTCTGCGGCAACTTCACACGGACCGGCGACGAGCAGACCTCGAACGGTGTCGCGTTCGTCACCACGTGCGCCTCCGATTGCATCGCCGACTTCAACGGCGACGAGGTGGTCGATACCCGCGACGTGCTGGCCTTCCTGAACGCCTGGAACGCCGAGGATGAGTCCGCGGACATCGACGGCAACGGCCTGATCGACACCCGCGATGTGCTCGCGTTCCTGAACCTCTGGAACGCCGGCTGCTGAACCGGACCTTTCGCGCAATCATCAATGGGCCCCGTGCGTGAGCACGGGGCTTTTTTCACGCAGAATGACCGGTGTGCTCTCCCCGGTCACATCTCAAGAAAGTTGCGGAGCAGCTTCGGGCCCTCGTCGGTGAGGAAGCTCTCGGGGTGAAACTGCACGCCCTCGAGCGGGGCGGTGTGCGGCTCGCCCTTGCCCCACTCGCGCCGGAGGCCCATGACCACCCGCTGCGGCACGGGCTCGCCCCCGCCGGCCTCGGGTTCGACGAGGTCCTCGGCCCAGGCGCTGGCGACCCAGCCCCCCTCGCCCGGCGGCGGCGGCGCGGGCACCGTCCTGGCCAGCACCACCAGCGAGTGGTACCGGGTCGCGGTGAAGGGATCGCTGAGCCCGGCGAAGACGCCCTGCCCGTCGTGGTAGACCGGGCTGGTCTTGCCGTGGACCTGGATCGCGTGGCGCGAGACGGTCATGCCGTGCAGCTCGCCCATGCACTGGTGCCCGAGACAGACGCCGAGGATCGGCACCCGCCCGGCAAACCGCTCGATGATCGCGGGCGAGACGCCGGCCTCTTTGGGCGTGCAGGGGCCGGGGGAGATGATGATGCGGGACGGGCCGCGCCCGTGGTCGAGTGCCGCGGCCTGGTCGGGGGTGATCTTGTCGTTGCGGACCACGACCAGGCTCTCGCCGATCACCAGCGACGGCTCGATCTCGCCGAGCCGCTGGACGAGGTTCCAGGTGAACGAGTCGTAGTTGTCGATGAGCAGGATCATGAGCCGCAAGGATAGGTGCGGCACGCGGGAAAGACTCGTGTGGCATGCCCACGCTTCGTGGGCATGGCGTTCTGCAATGGGGTGACGCCCGAGCACATGCCCACGAAGCGTGGGCATGCCACACACGGGTTACCGGAAGGAGCCAGTCTTGATCCGACGTCAGGCCCGGCTGACCTCGACCTTGCCGCCGGCCACGTCCTTGATCGCCAGGCCCCGGGCGGCGAGCTGGTCGCGGATGGCGTCGGCGCGGGCGAAGTCCTTCGCCTTCTTCGCGTCGCGGCGTTCGGCGAGGAGCGTCTCGACCTCGGCAGAGGGTTCGACGCCGGTGAAAAGTCCGATCTCGGTCTGCGTCGCGGCGGCCTGCGCCAGGCCCAGCACGCCGAGCACCGCGTCGATCTCGCGCAGCGCTGCCGCATCGGCCCGGGTCGGGGCTTCGAGCGAACCGGCCCAGCGGTTGAGCGCGCCGAGCGCGCCCGCGATGTTGAGATCATCCATCATGGCGTCGGCGAAATCGGCGAGCATCGCGTCGGGGCGCGCACCCTCATCGCCGGACGCCTCGCCGGAGGCAACGACCCGCCGCCACCGCTCGACCATGCGCGCCGAGTCTTTGAGACCCTGCTCGGTGAAGTTCGCGTTGGCCCGGTAGTGCGTCTTGAGCAGCTCGAGCCGCACGGCCGCGGGCTCGTGTCCCTTGCCGAAGAGGTCTCGGGCCGTGAAGAAGTTGCCCTTGCTCTTGGACATCTTCTCCCCCTCGACGAGCAGGAAGCGGGCGTGGAACCAGTGGCGGGCGAAGCGCTCGCCGCCGGTGCACGCGCAGCTCTGCGCCCGCTCGCACTCGTGATGGGGGAAGATGTTGTCCTCGCCGCCGGAGTGCAGATCGATCTCGAACCCGCCGTCGGGCTGGGCAAAGACGCGGTCGAGCCCGCCGGGGACGAGCCGGTCGAGGCTCATTACCGAGCACTCGATGTGCCAGCCGGGATAGCCCGCGCCCCACGGCGAGTCCCACTTCATCAGGTGCGAGGCGTCGGCCTTCCAGAGCAGGAAGTCGGCGGGGTGGCGCTTGCTGGCCTGGTTCGCGGCGCTGACGCGCCCGCCCGCCCCGCCGCGGAGTTCGTCGAGCGAATTGCCGCTGAGCGTGCCGTAGGAAGAGAACTTCTCCACGTCGAAGTAGACCGCGTCGCCGGCCTGGTAGGCAAAGCCGCGCTCGATCAGCCGCTCGATCATGGCGATCATGCCCGGTACGTTGTTGGTCGCGCGGGGCAGCAGGGTCGGGTCTTTCGCGGCCTCGATCGCGACCTTGAGACCGAGCTTCGTCGCGTCCTCGACAAAGCGGGCGGCGTAGAAGTCGGCGATCGACCGCGGGTCGCGCGGGTCGACCGAGGCTTCGGCGTGGGCGGTGCCGGCCTTCTTTGACTCAAGCAGCCGCCGCTCGGCGGCCTGCATCTTGTCCTCGCCGCCGCCGTCGGCGTTGTCATCGTCGGTCATATGGCCGACATCCGTGATGTTCATCACGTGCACGACCCTGCGGCCTTTGGCTCGCTCGGCCACGGACCGATCGTCATTGGCCAGCTCGCAGAGCGGGCTCTCGATCCAGCGGCGCAGCAGGTCCGCCGCCAGGAACGAGCGGAAGTTGCCGATGTGGGCGTCGTCGTAGACCGTCGGGCCGCAGGTGTAGAACGTCACGCTCGCCGGATCGGCGGGGGTGAAGGGCTCGACGGTGCGGGTGAGCGTGTTGTAGAGCTGCAGCGGCATGGGGGCAATGGTACGCGCGGGCGTGGGCCGAACGGCTACACCGACGCGCCGGACCGAAGCCGGCCCTCTACTTCGCCATCACGCGGTCCTGCGGGTCGGAGGAGCCGGGCTCGGGATCGTTCGCCGGCGGAGCGCCGACGCGGACGCGGACCACCCGCGTGGGCTCGGCCTCGAGCACCTCGACGGCCAGCCCGTCGGTGACGAACGACTCGCCCACGGTGGGGATGCGTCCGAGCCGCACGGTCACGAACCCGCTGACCGTGTCGTAGTCCTCGTCGTCGGGGATCTCGAGCTTCAGGGCCTCCAGTTCGTCGTTGGCGTCGTCCACGTTCATGCGCGCATCGATGATGGCGGTGCGTGCCTCGGTGTCGATGATGACCTCGGGCGCGCCCTGCGTGGGGTCCTCGTACTCGTCCTGAATCTCGCCGAAGATCTCCTCGACGATGTCCTCGAAGGTCACGAGCCCGGCGGTGCCGCCGTACTCGTCGATCACCATCGCGATGTGGACCTGCTGGGCGAGCAGTTCGGCCATCAGCTCGCGGACGGTCTTGGTCTCGGGCACGAACACCGCCGGACGCAGGATCTCCTTGAGATTGAACACGGGGCTGACATCCGGCGAGCTCATCCAGCGGAGCAGGTCCTTGGCGTAGAGGATGCCGGCGAGATGGTCGAGGTTCTCGCGGTAGACCGGGATGCGGCTGTGCCCGCCGTCGCGGACGTAGGCCTTGACCACCTCGAGATCGTCGGTGTAAGCCAACGCCTTGATCTCGGTGCGGGGGGTCATGATCTGCTCGACGGAGGTCGAGCGGAACTCGACAACCGCCTCGATCATGTCCTGCTCGGTCTCGTCGAACTGTCCCTCGGCGCGGCCTTCCTCGACCACGCTGAGCAGCTCGGCCTCGAGCACCTCCGCCTCACGTTCGGCATCGACCTTGGCCAGGCGACGGACGATCTCGTCCACCAGCCGGTTCACGCCCAGCACCGGCGTCGCCAGAATGTGGACCAGCCGCACCAGCCACGACAGCCGCAGCACGAGCGATTCGCCCGCGTGCTCGGCGATGCTGCTCGGAATGACGAACGCACACAACCAGAGGGCCACAGACGCGATCGTCAGCGTCAGCACCACGTGCAGCGTCGTCGGCGAGGACGAAACGGTCGCCGGGTCGGCCGCGGCCAGCGCCCCGGGCTGAGAAATCCAGAACAACAGCCCCACCACGACCAGCAGCGAGGAGATGACGCGGGGCAGCCCGATCGCCATGCCGTGTCCGTCGATGTCGGCCAGGATCCGGTCGACGCGGCGTTGCAGCGTCGGCTTGCCGCTGTCCTCGGCCATGTCCTGGAGCGTGGTCCGGACGAGCGTGCGCAACGCCATGTGCAGCGTCGCGAACAACGCAGAGGCGAACAACGCCACGAGCGTGATGAAAAAGCCCGTCATGGCGCTCACTGGATGGACTCCTTGGCGCGGTCGCTCGTCGGGGCGTCCTCGCGGCTCGCGGCTGCGAAGATCGGGCCGACGCCCGCCGCCTCCAGCAATCGGTCTTCCTCGGCGTGCATTCTCGCAGCGTCGGCCTCGGAGTGGTCGTCGTGCCCGAGACAGTGCAGCACGCCGTGGACGGTGTAGAGCAGAAGTTCGTGCTCGGGCCGGAGCCCGCGTTCGGCCGCCTGGCGGGAGGCCTCGTCGAAGCACAGGAGCAGATCGACGTCCAGCGGCAGGTCGTCGTGCTCGCGCAGGTCGAATGTCAGGACATCGGTCGTGCCCGGGATGTCGAGCCACTGCATGTGGGCCTCGGCCATCTCGTCGTCGCCCACGATGCGGCCGCGGACCTCGCCGCCGCGGGTCGCCACGGGCCCGAGCGCCGCGGCTGCGGTCGAAACGAGCCACTCCCGCCGAGCCGGGTCGAGCAGGCGGTCGTCGTCAGAAATCTCAATGTGCAGGATGGCGCGACGGTCCCCCGGACTGGGAGGCTCGATGCACTGCGACGCGTCGTCTTCCATCGGTGTGCGGTCTCGGGCGTCCACTGCCGGACGCGGGCGGGCGGCTCTCGCACCTTGCGAGGCCGCCACAGCAAACAGACTCTACCGTCTCAAAGGGCCGAGTCCAACAAACGCCGGTGCTGCGGCCCGCGACCGGGCGGTCCCGGCCGGATTTATTCGGACCCCTCAGCCCTTCAGGCGGGCGGCGGTGCGGACCGTGGCATCGACAACCGCCCGGACCGCCTTGGCCTTGGCAGGATCGGCCATCGAGCCGTCGGGGTTGAACGCCTCGTGGGCTCCGCCGAGGGCGAACTGGGCCGGGACCACGTGGGTGCCGATGCCGCTGAGGATCGCCCGGACGTGCACCAGGCCCCGAAGCCCGCCCAGGCCGCCGGGCGATGCCCCGAACAGCCCCGCGACCTTTCCGTCGAAGCAGGCCAGCTTGGCCTCGCCCTCGCGGGGCCGGCTGAGCCAGTCGATCGTGTTCTTCAGCAGCGGCGTGATCGAGCCGTTGTACTCCGGGCAGCTCAGCAGGAACCCGTCGTGGGCCTTGAACAAGTCCTTGAGCTTCAGCGCGTTGGCCGGGAGGCCCTCGGCGGCCTCGAGGTCCTCGTCCATGATCGGCATGGGATACTCGGCGAGTTCGAGCAGCGTGACCTCGGCACCAGCGTCCCTGGCCATGTTGGCTGCTGCGGCGGCGAGCTTGCGGTTCCACGATTCGCGGCGGGTGCTGCCGGCGAAGACGATCAATCGGGGTGAGGGCATAGCGAGGGGTCTCCTGCTCGTGCATCCGAGCATTCGCTCGGTGTAGATGCGGGGATGTCGTGACGATCTCCACGGATGCTAGCGGCGGACGCCCCGTCCGGTCGGGCCCTTCATCCGCGCGCCGCCCCGCTCACCGAGCCCGCCGCCTCGTCTCCACGAGATCGACCAGCCACGACGAGAAGGGCACTCCCGACCGCTTGAGCACACCCGCGGGCCACCGCTGCGCGCGCAGCGTCTTCATCAGCCGGGCCGGGGCGTGGCGGTAGGGCCGCTTGCCGAGGATCCACTTCCAAGAGCCGCGGAAGTGGTAGCGCGAGACCTGGAAGACGCCGAAGCTCTCGACGTGCGAGTAGTCCAGATACGCCGTCGCCTCGGCGCGCGTGGGGTAGAGCACGTACCGGCGCACGCGGTCGACGATCGCGGGTCGCAGATCGGCTGCGGCGGTCTGGAGCGCCTCGGGGGTGTCGAGATAGTCGCTCAGATAGTCGTTGATGCCCTGCCAGACCTCGCGGAACTTGCCGCGGAAGTTGCGGGACTCCTCTGCTTCGACCTGCGCCTCGGCGTGCACCCAGCCGCGCCGGTCGCGGTGGTAGCCGGCGACCGTGCCGTGGGGGGCGGTGGCGAACATCTCGAAGACCGAGTTGTGCGTGAGCAGGCACTCGCTCATCCAGTCGCCGACACGCGTGTCGCAGTAGAAGCCGTGCCTGGTCGAGCCGGGCTCGTCCATCGCGGGCTTGTGGTCGAGACCGAAGTAGATGCCGTGCATCTCGGGGCAGTCGTCGCGTCCGCGCACGGCGCGGTGCAGGTTGGTCTGGATCGAGCCCTTCCAGCCGATGTCCACCAGCGCGACGCGCCCGGCGTCGAAGAACCCGCGCTGCTGCAGGTATCCGCCCAGCAGCCCGCGCAGCTCGTCGCGGTGCAGCTCGAACGCCCGCTGCACGTGGGGGTCGTCCACGAAGCTGCTGAACTCCGGGTGCGCGCGCGGGCGGCGGATGGGCTTGTCCGGGTCGGTCAGGCCGTGACGGGCCGCGAGGTGAAAGAACACGTCCTCGGGCAGGCACAGGTTCTTGAGCAGCCGCCGGAGCGACTGGCCGGGGTACTGCTGCCAGATCCTCGCGATCTCGGGCTGGGTGAAGCCGTCCATGCTCGCCAGGAAGCTGAGCCGGCGGTTGACCGCCAGATACGTCCCGCGGGGCTTGTGCTGTCGAACGCCCAGTGCCGCGGCGATGCGGTGGTACATCCGCATGAACATCCATCCCTCGCGGCTGAGGAAATAGACCCGGTCGAACGACTCGGCGTGCTCGACGATGTGCCTCGCAAAGGCGATGTAGGCCGGGGCGAGCGAGAGCCCGAGCTGGTAGTGCGGGTTCCGGGTGTGAGCCGCGTCGGTCTTGACCTGCCGCGGATCGGACTCGATCGCGTGGAGCGCCTTCTCGCCGGACCAATAGGGATTGTTCCGGGCCAGCCGCTCGCGCAGCGCCATCCGCACGCCCGCCGCCCCGCGCAGCGGCGGGGCACCGACGGGCTCGACAACCGATGCTGCGGGCACAAGGCGGAGCACGCCGGACCCGGGCCGGTTTGGGACCTCTACCTCGACAGGCTCGGCTCTGGCGGCGGCGTGGGCGTTCATCGGCGGCCCTCCGCCGGGGCGGGTCTCAATCCGGAAACCAGCGCGACGACCGCGCCGGCACACCGGAACGGGGCGGCCAGGAGCCACGCCGCAGCCCGCAGCCCGCGGACCCCGAGCACCCGGACCAGCGGCCCGGGCAGCCGATCGGCCAGCGAGACCGCCAGCTGCTCAACGAGGGTGGGCTGGGCGAGCGGTCCGCTGGCATCCACCAGCGCATGCATCCTCGGGCCTCCGGGCGCAGCGCGACCCGCCCGCCAGCGGCTGTAGGCCGCGGCGGAACTTCGTCTTGCGATGACTGCCCAGAGGCTTCCCCGAACCATGGCTGACTATAAGCCTGCCCCCCACCGGGCTGTTCCCTCTCCCGGATCGCGTCTCGCCGGGCGGTGTCCCTGTTGGCGAACTCCCTGCTACAGTTGCCGCGAACCCCGTTCTGGCGGCCCCAAGCCTTTTTGAGCCGCCCGAAACCGCACGGAAGGGTAAACGGATGCCGTACACGCTCAAGCCCGAGCAGGGCTTCACCGTCGATGCTGACAACACCGAGTATCTCGGCGGCCACGTCGACACCGGCGATCGGTGGGTGCTCAACTTCGGTCCGCAGCACCCGGCGACGCACACGACGCTCCGCCTCGTGCTCGAACTGGACGGCGAGCGCATCGCGCGGTGCACGCCGCACATCGGCTACCTGCACTCCGGCTTTGAGAAGCTCGGCGAGCACCTGGACTACAACCAGTACGTCTCGATCACGAGCCGCATGAACTACCTGAGTTCGATCTCCAACAACATCTGCTGGCACCACACCATCGAGAAACTGCTGGGGATCGAGATCAACGCCCGGTGCAAGGTGCTGCGGACGATCATGGCCGAGATCGGCCGGATCCAGGACCACCTGCTCTGCATCGGCGCGGCCGCGCTCGACCTCGGAGCGTTCACCGGCTTCCTCTACGCCTTCAACTCGCGCGAGGCGTCGTACGACATCTACGACTACATCGCCGGCCAGCGCTACCACCCGGACTGGACCCGCGTGGGCGGCCTGATGCAGGACCTGCCCGACGAGGAGCAGTTCAAGCGGATCATCAAGAACTTCCTCTACAACGACGTGCTCAAGGCCGTCGGTGATCTCGAATCGCTCGTCCTCCGCAACCGCATCTTCATGGACCGCACGCAGGGCATCGGCATCATCTCGGGCGACGAGGCCACCGCGTGGTCGATGTCGGGCCCGCTCGCCCGCGCCAGCGGCGTCAAGCGCGACCTCCGCAAGGACATGCCCTACCTCTGCTACGCCGACAACTGGGACGGCGAGGGCGCCGAGGCGGTCAAGTTCAGCGTGCCCATCGCCCAGGACGGCGACGTCTACTCCCGCTTCCTGGTCCGCGCCGAAGAGATCAAGCAGGCCGTCAAGATCATCGAGCAGCTCATCGACAACATCCCCGGCGGCTCGCCCAATGTCGGGGTCGATTCCAAGGCCGTCAAGCCGCCCAAGGGCGAGGTCTACGGCTCGATCGAGGGGCTCATCCAGCACTTCGAGCTCATCATGACCAACCGCGGCTGGGAGGTCCCCGTCGGAGAGGTCTACGGCGCACACGAGACCTCCAACGGCGAACTGGGCTTCTACGTCGTCGCCGATGGCACGAGCCGAGCCTTCCGCGCCCGCACCCGCCCGCCGAGCTTCATCAACTATCAGGTGATCGCCAAGCTGCTCGAAGGCCACATGCTGGCCGACACGGTGGCGGTGCTGGGGTCGCTGAACGTGGTGGCGGCAGAGCTGGATCGGTAACACCGGACGGACCCGGTCTCGCCGGTGCGTCGGTTTCGGTCCAAGCCGGGACTCGATCCGGCCGATATCCTCCGAGTGACCAGCCCCGCTCCGGCGGCGGCCCTGCTCCGGAGGATGACCATGCCACGCCCACGACCTTTCGCCACACTCACCCTTGCTGCAGCGTTGGCCCTGCCGATGCTCGCGGGCGGGTGCTACAGCTACAACACCCACGTCCACAACGCGTCGAACCAGAGCGTGCAGGTGAGCATCCTCAAGGGCCGATATCAGCGCGAGATCGGCAGCGCGGTGCTCGCCCCCGGCGGCAGCGTGGGCTGGCGCGGCGCGACCAACGGGCCGGTCCTCGCTCAGGTCACCGCCGAGGGGGTCGTCCACGACGTCTCGCTGCCACGCCGCGCGCTCACATCGATCGACGTCTGGGGCCAGGAGGTCAGCGTGACCATCGCCGGTGTGGAGCAGGCCGAGGTCGCCCCGGCCGACACCTCGACCGAAGCCCCCGCCGAAACCCCGTCTGAGAATGACTGGGAGCCCGACGAGGGTGCCGACGCGGACCCCGCGATGGACCAGACCGAGATGATCGATCTCATCGAATCGGACAGCTAAGCCCCGCCACCAAACGCCCCCAGCCGCCGGAGACCGACCCATGCCCCGCACCGCTTCCCGCATCCTCACACCGCTCGCGCTCCTGTCGTGCCTGGGCCTCTCGGCCTGCGCCACGCTGACCGGCGGCAACCCGAAGACAGAGATGCTCGTCGCCAACCACACCAGCGGCCCGATCATGGTGAACTACCTCCAGAACGAGGAGAACGGTGCCCCGGCCACCATCGGTGTCGATCAGGAGGTCCAGCCCAACAGCACGATCCGCTACAGCGGCAAGGCCGGCGACACCGTGACGGTCTACGCCGCGAACGAGCCGCCGCTGACGCTGGTCTTCGCTCGACGCAGCCAGGTGGTCAAGGTCTCGGAGTCCTCCGAGGGCGTGGCGGTCAACGTCAAGCAGGGATACACCGATCCGAACCGGCGCTGAACAGCGCTCACGACAGCCTGCCTCTGCCGCAATCTGCAACCGAAAGACCCCGAGCGATTGCTCGGGGTCTTTGCATATCGCTTAGGGGTCTGGCGGACTACTCGACCGTCACGCTCTTGGCGAGGTTGCGGGGCTTGTCCACATCGTGCCCGCGCAGCACCGCGGCGTGATAGGCCATGAGCTGCAGCGGCACCACCGCGAGCATCGGGCTCAGGAACTCCTCGCACTCGGGGATGTAGAGCACCTCTTCGGCGACCTTGGCGATCTCGGTGTCACCCTCGGTCGCGACGGCGATGACGTGCCCGCCGCGGGAGCGGACCTCGGCGATGTTGCTCATCACCTTCTCGTACTGGCGTCCCTGGTTGGCGATGAAGACGGCGGGCATGCCGTCGTCGATGAGGGCGATGGGGCCGTGCTTCATCTCGGCCGCGGGCATGCCCTCGGCGTGGATGTAGCTGATTTCCTTGAGCTTGAGCGCACCCTCAAGGGCCGTGGGGTAATTGTATCCCCTGCCGAGGAAGAGCCAGTTGTCGCGGTCGACGTAGCGTTCGGTGACCTGTCGGACGCGGTCGTTGGTCTCGAGCACGCGCGCGATCTTGTCGGGAACGCCCTCGAGCTGGGTGAGGCAGCGGGCGCAGACGTCCGGCGACATGAACCGCCGGCGGGCCATGTAGAGCGCCAGCATCGTGAGCACCATGACCTGACCGGTGAACGCCTTGGTGCTGGCGACACCGATCTCCGGGCCCACGCGGAGGTAGACCCCCGCGTCGGTCTCGCGGGCCATGGTCGAGCCGACGACGTTGACCACGCCGAGCGCCAGAGCGCCGCGGTCCTTGGCCTCGATCACGGCGCTGAGCGTGTCGGCGGTCTCGCCGGACTGACTGACGCCCACGACGACGGTGTTCTCTTCGATGATCGGGTTGCGGTAACGGAACTCGCTGCCGAAATCGACCTCGGCGGAGATCTTGGCGAGGTCTTCGAGGAGGTACTCACCGATCATCGCCGAGTGCAGCGCGGTGCCCTGCGCGGTGAGGATGAACCGGCGGGCCTTGACCAGTTCCTTCGAGAAATTGGCCAACCCGCCGAGCACGACGCGCCCCTCGTTGCGGTCGATACGACCGCGGAGTGTCGTCGCCAAAACCTTCGGCTGCTCGAAGATTTCCTTCTGCATGAAGTGGCTGAAGGTGCCGATCTCGATCTGCTCGAGGTCGAGCTCGAGCTGGCTGATCTTGGGCGTCACCGGCGTGTCGTCGATCGTGCTGGTGCGGAAGCCCTCGCGGGTGATCCGCACGACGTTGTAGTCGGCCAGCGGGAACGCCTGGCTGGTGTGGGCGACGATGGCCGAGGCGTCGGACGCGACGACGTATTCGCCGTTACCCACGCCGACCATAAGCGGCGAGCCCTTGCGGGCGACGACGAGCGTGCCCGGCTCCTTCTCGCAGATCACCGCGATCGCGTAGGCCCCGGTGACCTCCCGGAGCGCCGCCTTGACCGCCCGCTCCAGATCGTCCTCGTAGAGCTCGCCGATCAGCATCGCGAGCACCTCGGTGTCGGTCTCGCTGGTGAAGGTGTGGCCCCGCTCCTCGAGATAGGTACGGAGTGACGAGTAGTTCTCGATGATCCCGTTGTGGACCATCGCGATGCCGTTGCGGTCGTCGCGGTGCGGGTGGCAGTTGGCCTCGTTCACGCCGCCGTGGGTGGCCCAGCGGGTGTGGGCGATGCCGAGCGACCCGGCGAACCCGCCGGCCTCCTGCAGCCTCTCCTCCAGTTCACTGACCCGGCCCACCGAGCGGGCCACGTGCAGCACGCCGCCCTCGATGGTGGCGATCCCCGCAGAGTCGTAGCCGCGGTACTCAAGCCGCTTGAGACCCTCGATCAGGAGCGGCTCGGCCGTCCGGCCGCCGATATACGCCACGATTCCGCACATGCCTCGCCTCCAGAGTCAGTCGGCCCGCAGACCGACCGCGCAACAGACTTACCAGCCACTCCGTTCATCGGGCCGAACAGACCCCGCGGTCCACGGCAACGCGGTGGTTGTACGCGGCTGCGGAGCAGCCCGATCGGCCGTCCGGCAAACAATCCGCGCAATCGTGTCCCCGGGGGACACGGCGGGGCACCGGCAACCGTTCTTTTTATGCGGACGTTGGCTCGGCGACGGGTCAGTTCAGCGACGTGATGTCGTCGTCGGCGATTTCGTGCCCGGTCGAGCCGAGCCGGTCGGTGAGCTGGGCGACGGCCAGTTCCGCCCCGGCCCTCCCCCGGAACAGGCGGAGGATCAGCAGGATCTCGTCGGCTCGCTCGATCGGCTGGCTGTCCATGACCCAGAGCGTGCCGACCGGGCGACCGAAGTTGTCGTCCACGCGGACGCCGATGTAGGACTGGACCCCGAGCGTCCGGCCGAGATCCCATCGGGGGAATCGGCCGAGGACATCGGCGGCGGCCACGACTTCCTTCTCCCTCAGCGTTGCGCCGCAGGGCGAGACACTGGCAAGGCACTCGGCCTGGCTCGTCATCTCGCCACGCTCGGCGATGCAGATCGCGGCGAGCACGTCGGAATGGTCCGTCGGCTCGGTCATCCCCGCCCAGCGGACGCCGAGCACCGTGGTCAACGCCCTGGCGAGCTCCGAGAAGAACTGGTTCTGCCCAGCGCGCGCCACGCGGCTGTCGAGCGCGCGGACGAGGTCGAGTGTGTGGCCCTTGAGCTCGAGCTCGGAAGCCGGAAGCGCGGGCGCCTCCGTGCCGGGAGCGTCGAGCAGGTCCAGATCGGTCGCCGCCCGGATCATCTCGACGCGGTTGCGGACATTGAGCTTCTGGTACACCGAGCGGAGGTGGTTCTCGATCGTGCGCGGGCTCCGACAGAGCCGCTGCGCGACCTCCCGGTTCGAGAGCCCTTCGGCGACGAGTTCAACAACCTCCAACTCGCGTGGAGTCAACTCGAGCCGCGAGTCCCCGGGATCGCCCTGACCGCTCTGCAGATGGACGCGTCGGTTCGGCAAGTTGCACTCCTGCGGCCCCCGGCCGCCGGTGTGATAGTACGCGCAATATAAGGCGCAGATTCCCCCGGATTGCATGAGATGGTTATGGCGTATTTCTGCGGATCAGAGGTTACCCTCGTCCGAGGGGTTCCATGACAAAGAGCGCGTAGCCGCCATCTGTCGCTTCAACGACATCGCCCTCCTCGTCGACGGCCGCGATGACCCGCATACCGGCGCGGGAGAGGAGCGCGTCCCACTGCGACATGCTGTACGTACGGAGTGCAAACGAAGAATCACGGTGTTCGGTTCCGCCGGGTCGCTCGATCACAAGGTGACTAATCACCTGTTCGGATCGTGTATGCAGATTGCCTTCCGTTCGTGGGGGAATGTACTGAACGACCTGCGTGACCCCCAGTGAACCCCGCCTTCCCGACCAGACATCCTCGCTCGGCGGCTCGTTGCCGTAGGCGGTCAGGCTGAGGCCGACGACGTAGACCCCGCCCGGCGCCAGCACCCGCGAGACCTCGGCGAAGTGGGCGCACATGGCCTTGTCGCTCGGGAGGTGCCGGATGGTGTTGATGAGGTTGAAGGCCATCGTGACGCTGCGCGCGCCGACGCGGCCGGCAAAGTCGGTCATGTCGGCGACGAAGAACTCGCTGGCGCCGTAGTCGGGCTCGCCCGAGGGCGCGCGCGCCGTGGCGAACTCGATCATGCCCGCGAGCAGGTCGAAGCCGACAACGTCGGTCCCCCGTCGTGCGGCCGCGTGCAGGTAGCGCCCCGTGCCGCAGGCCGGTTCGAGCCAACGCCGGCGGCGCGCGCGCAGCTTCTCGGGGACAAACCGCCGCTCGATCATCTCGAGCCCGGCGACCTCCGCAGCGGTGCCGGGCGCGTGGAGCACGTCGTAGACCAGCGCATCGTCGTAAAAGCCTGAGCGGGTTCCGGCCATCGCTCTGAGCGTAGCAACAGCGATCTGCGGCGGTCAGGCCTTGAGTTCGTCCCGGACGCGCTCGAGCAGGCGCTTGGTGGCGAGGATGCCCTCGTCCTCGCCGAGCGTTTCGCCCTCGTACTCGATCCCGACGCGGCCGCGGTAGCCGGCGTCGAGCACGATCTTCATCATGCGCCGGTAATCGGTGTTGGCCTCGTTGCCCTCGGCGTCGAAGTCGTGGCTCTTGGCGCTCACCGCCTTGGCGTAGGGCATCATCTCGGTGACGCCCTGGTAGCGGTCGTACCACGCGTCGGGGTCGTCACGCCTGGACCAGTCCAGACAGAAGTTGCCGAAGTCCGGAAGCGTGCCCAGCCTGGGGTGGTCGGCCAGCTGCATCACCCCGGCGAGCCACGCGCCGTTGGAGCTGAGCCCGCCGTGGTTCTCCACGATCACGTTCAGGCCGGCCTGATCGGCGTATTCGGCGAGCTTGCCGAGCCCGTCGGCGGCGAGCTTCTGCTGTTCCTCGTAGGTGCCCGCGCTCGCGGCGTTGACCCGGATGGAGTGACACCCGAGCGCGCGCGCCGCACTAACCCACGGCTTGTGGTTCTCGATCGCTTCGTTCCGGCGTCCGCCGTGGGGGTTGCCCAGCTCGCCCAGCCCGTCGCACATGATGAGCAGGCTCTTGACGCCGTGGTCGTCGCACCGCTGGCGGAGGTCGGCGATGTAGTTCTTGTCGCGCGGCTTGTCCATGAAGAACTGGTTGACGTACTCGACGGCGTCGATGTCGAACCGCTCCCGCGTCACGCGCGGGAAGTCGAGGTTGTCCATCCGGCCGCCCTTGAGCGCGCGATGGAGCGACCACTGCGCAAGAGAGATCGAGAACAGGGGGTCGGCCCCGGCGGTGGGCCCGGCCGGCTGCGGCTCGGGATCGGGTGCGCCGCCGCCGTGCTCGTCACGCACCTCGGGCGTGTGGCTCGGGGAAGAACAGGCTGCGAGGGCGAGCCCCGCGGCGGACGTGGTCGTGACTTTGAGGAAATCTCGTCGTTGCATGAGGCCAGCATACCCGCCGGTTGGCGTGCTCTCGGTCCGGACGCTCCGAAGCCGCCGATTCAGGTCGCGGCGGGCGCCCCGGCGAGCCACGAGGGCAGCACTCGGGGCCTGCCGTCGGCGTCCAGACACGCGAGGGTGGTCTCGGCGGTGATGAGCAGGTCGTGACCCGCCCTCCGGTTCGCCTCGGCTTCCGCCGGCGAAAGCCCGGGCCGCTCGGCCAGCCGGACCTCGTACTCGTGCCGGATCTTGACCCTGGTCACGTTTGCCACCCGGACGTGGACGTCGATCAGGTCGTCGTAGAGGGCCGGGCGCTTGTAGGCGATCTGGAGCCCGATCACGGCGAGAAAGACCCCGGCCGCTTCCAGCTGGCTGTAGGCGATCCCGCTGGTGCGGAGCAGCTCGGTGCGGGCCTCCTCCAGCCACGGGACGTACGAGGCGTGGTGGGCGACGCGCATCGGGTCGCACTCGCAGTACCGCACCCGCAGCCGGTGAACTCCCTCGGTCCTGGGAGGACGGTCGGGTGTGTGCTCCGGCGGCTGCGGGCGGGGCGTCGGTGTGGGGTGGCGAGATTCTGCCATGATCGGCCCAATCCTACACTCGGGGTTCATGCCCGAGCCCGCCGCACATCCGCAACGCGAGACTCAGGTCGTCGAAAGCGCGCCGCAGCTCATCGTCCGCCGCTACCTGATCGACGACCCGATCTCCGACATCACGCAGCTGCTCCACCGTTCGTACGCGGTGCAGCACTCGATGGGGCTCCGCCCGCTGGCGGGGCGGCAGGACGACAAGACGACGCTCGGGCGCGTGCTCAACAGCGAGTGCTATCTCGCGCTGTTGCCGGATGCCGACGAGCCCGAGCGCCAGCGCATCGTCGGCGTGATTCTCTTCAACGAGCACGAGCAGGTGGCGTTCCCTGATTTCTTCCTGCAGCCGCACGTGGACCATTTCGCCATGTTCGCCGTCGAACCGGGGCTGCAGGGCCACGGCATCGGGCGGTCGCTGCTGGAAAAGTGTGAGGCACGGGCCCGCGAGGAGGGCTCGAGCGAGTTGGCCCTCAGCATGGCCGAACCGGACACCGCGCTCCGGAGCTACTACGAGCGCCGGGGGTACCGGTTTGTCGAGCACTGGCAGTGGCCCTACACCAACTACCGCAGCTGCATCCTGAGCAAGCCGATCGACTGACAACGAACCGGAGCGGCGATGCGCGGTAGGCTGGTCGGCATGATCCGCACAGCCCTTGCCGCCGTTCTCCTGCTTGTTTCTGTCACCGGTGCGCGCGCGCAGGACAGGCCTCCCAACATCGTCGTGATCTTCTGCGACGATCTCGGCTACGGCGATGTGATGCAGTACGCCGAGGGGTACGAGACGCCCCACCTCGATCGGCTCGCGAGCGAGGGAATGACGCTGACCAGTTTCTATGTCGCCCAGCCGGTGTGTTCGGCGTCGCGGGCGGCGCTCCTGACCGGGTGCTATCCCAACCGCCTGGGCATCCACGGCGCGCTGGGCCCCGGGGCCAATCACGGGATCAACGCGACGGAGACCACGCTGGCCGAGGTGTGCAAGCAGCGCGGCTACGCGACGGCGGTCTACGGCAAGTGGCACCTGGGGCACCGTGAGCCGTTCCTGCCGACCAATCACGGTTTCGACGAGTTCATCGGGATCCCGTATTCCAACGACATGTGGCCGCGGCATCCGGACGTGACCGAGGAGCAACGCCTCCGCAAGCAGGGCTACCCGGATCTTCCGCTCTACCACAACACCACGATCATCAACCACGATGTCACCGTCGAGGATCAGCAGCAGTTCACGAAGTACTTCACCGAGCGGGCGGTGCAGTTCATCGAGGAGCACGCCGGCGGGCCGTTCTTTGTGTATCTGCCTCACCCCATGCCGCACGTGCCGATCTACGCCAGCGAGGCGTGGGCGGGCAAGACCGAGCGCGGCGTCTACGGCGACGTGATCAGCGAACTCGACTGGTCGCTTGGCCGGATCACCGAGACGCTCGACCGCCTGGGGCTCGAGGACGACACGATCGTGGTGTTCACCTCCGACAACGGGCCGTGGCTGAGCTACGGCAACCACGCGGGCACGACCGGCCCGCTGCGGGAGGGCAAGGGCACCACGTGGGAGGGCGGCGTGCGGACCCCGTGCGTCGTGCGCTGGCCGGGGGTGATCGAGCCGGGGCGTGTCTCGGCCGAACCGGTGATGACGATCGATCTTCTGCCGACGGTGTGCGAGATCCTCGATGTCCCGTTGCCGACGCTGCCGATCGACGGGCGGAGCATCCTGCCACTGCTGCGGGGCGACGAGGGGGCGGCCTCGCCCCACGAGGTGCTTTACTTCTATTACCACAACAACAATCTGCAGGGGCTCAGAGCGGGGAAGTGGAAGCTGTACGTCCCCCACCGCTACCGCACGATGCAGGGCAGCACGCCGGGCAACGACGGGATGCCGGGGCGGTACAAGTACATCGACATGCCTCTGGAACTCTACGACCTCGAAGCCGACGTGAGCGAAACGACAAACCTCGCCGAATCCCGGCCGGAGGTCGTGGCCGAACTCATGCCGCTGATCGAGGCGGCCCGGGCGGACATGGGCGACAAGCTGACCGACCGACCGGGACCGGGGCTGCGTGAGCCGGGGCGATGGACGCCGGCGGAAGGGCCCGCGGAATGAAGAGTACGCTGAAGGCTGGGCTGGCTGCGTGGTTTCTCGGCGGCGGGGCGATTCTGGCGCAGGACGTTCCCGCGGACGACTGGTGGCGCGACGCGGTGTTCTACGAGGTCTTCGTGCGCTCGTTTGCCGACTCGACCGACGGACCGCTCGCCGGTGACGGCGTGGGTGACCTCCGCGGCCTCATCGAACGCCTCGACACCCTCAACGACGGCGACCCCACCACCGACACCGATCTCGGCGTCACGGCGCTGTGGCTCATGCCCATCTGCCAGTCGCCGAGCTACCACGGGTACGACGTGGTGGACTATCTCTCGGTCGACGACGAGTACGGCACCAATCAGGACTTCCGCGACCTGGTCGAGGCTGCGCACGCCCGCGGCATGCGCGTCATCGTCGATACCGTCATCAACCACTCCTCCAGCGAGCATCCGTGGTTTGTCGAGTCCCGCGATCCTGCATCCTCTAGGCACGACTGGTATGTGTGGAGCGAAGAGCCTTTGGAGGTCGAGTGGGGCTCGACGGTGTGGCACAGGCCGCGGGGGCAGACCGGCGAGCACTACTTCGGGCTCTTCTGGCGGGGCATGCCCGACCTCAACCTGCAGAACCCCAAAACCACGCGTGCGGTGCACGAGTTGTCGCGCTTCTGGCTGACCGATCTGCGCGCCGACGGCTTCCGGCTCGACGCGGCCAAGCACCTGATCGAGGTGTGGCCCCGCGTCGAGAACACGCAGGAGACGATCGACTGGCTGAAGGCCTATCGGCGGGCCATGAAGGCTGCGAAGCCGGACGCGTTTCTCATCGGCGAGGTGTGGGCCGACGCCGAACAGGTCGCGCGGTACATCCCCGACGCGCTCGACGCGGCGTTCGAGTTTGATCTGGCGTTCGCGATCGTCGAGGGTGTCCGCGATGGCGACGCGGTGCGCATCCGAAACGCGATCACCACGGCGCAGGCCTCCTACCCTCACGGACAGTTCGCCACGTTCCTGGCCAATCACGACATGCAGCGGACGATGACGACACTGCGCGAGACGGCTACGAGCGATGAGGACGCCCTTGCCAAAGCCAAACTCTGCGCGACGATCCAGCTCACACTCCCGGGGATCCCGTTCATCTACTACGGCGAGGAGATCGGCATGACCGGTGCCAAGCCCGATCCAGATCTCCGCACACCGATGCAATGGACCGGCGATGCGCGCGCGGCGGGATTCACCGAGGGCGAGCCGTGGCGTCGCCCCAACGCCGACACGCCGCGCGTCAATGTCGAGGCGCAGAACGCAGACCCGGGCTCGCTGCTCTCGACCTACCGCAACCTCATCCGCCGGCGTCAGGCGCACACTGATCTGTGGCGGAGCCCGCTCACGCTGATCGACACCGGCAACCCGGACATCCTCGCGTATGGCTATGAGTTGGATGGGTTCCGGCTGATCGTGGCGGCCAACTGCTCTGACCGGCTGCAGTCCGGGGTCCGCGTGACGCCGGAGGAAGACGGCGGGCCGATCGGGCCTCTCTCGCTGAAGCCCTGGGGCGCCACGGTGGTGACGATCGCAAACTAAGCCTTTCCCTTAGCCCAACACATGGAAGTTGTTGCAACTTGCTGAAACTTGGGATTTGGGGTTGTGCATCCGGACCGATTCGGTAGACTCGACCCCCGTGGTGGGAAACCTGATCATCCTGATCGCGCTGGCGGGTGCCCCGGCCGAGGGGGCTGCGACGCCGCTGCGGGCGGAGGTGCCGGTCATCACCGAGGTGCTCTACGCCGTGCCCAAGGGGGCCGAGGGCGACGCGACGGGGGACGGCAGCCGGCACGCGACGGGCGATGAGTTCATCGAGATCTACAACCCCACGGCCAAGGAGATCCGCCTCTCGGGGTGGACGATCACCGACCGCAACAAGCCGGACGCGGGGCAGTTCCTCTTTGTCTTCCCCAACTTCCGGCTGGGGCCGGGCGAGACGGTGGTGGTCTTCAACGGGCTGGACCAGACGATCCCCGGGCCGGTCGGCGACGCCGAGAAGGCCCCGGCCGAGCCCAACGACCGCTTCGACAACGCCTGGGTCTTCACGGCGGGCAACACGTCGGCCCAGGTCGGGCTGGCCAATTCCGGCGACTGGGTCTGCCTCCGCACCCCGTCGGGGGAGGTGGTCTCGTGCCTGGAGTGGGGCACCACCGACGAGACGCCCCCGGTGGGCGACGCCCGGCTCGAAACACTGCCCCGGACCTCAAGTTCCAGCGTGCAACGCACCCTCGCCTCGCCCGAGGGGGTCTTTGAGGCCCATCCGACGGTCCAGGGTCTACGATGCTCTCCCGGCACGCCCCCGCCCCCGGCGGGTGCCGTCGCGACAGCACCCGACGACTAGGCATGGCCCCCGAATCGGCCATGTGTTTCGGCCACCAGACTCGGCGAGGACACGAACATGCCCTGGATCACCAAGGACTCCGGCACCACCAAGATCGAACGCCGCGACGAGCCCTACCTGAGCGAAGCCCTCGTCGCCGAGATCCGCGACAAGTATCTGCCCCGCTACGAGCGCAAGGCCGGTGCCCTGCTGCCGGCGCTGCACCTTGTGCAGCACGAGTACGGCTGGGTCCCGCACCAGGCGATGGTCGAGGTCGCCAGGCTGCTCGATCTTGCCCCGGCCGACGTCATCGACACCGCCAGCTTCTACGAGGAGTACTGGCTCAAGCCCAAGGGCAAGCACGTCGTCGCGGTCTGCCGCTCGATCGCGTGCGAGTTCTGCGGCCAGCCGGAGATCACCGACGCGGTGCGTGAGCACCTCGGCGTCGATGTCGGCGAGACCACCGAGGACGGAGAGTTCACGATCATCGAGCTCGAGTGCCTCGGCTCGTGCGGCACGGCCCCGGTCATGCTCGTCGATCACGACCTGCACGAGAACGTCAAGCCCGGGCAGGTCGGCGAGATTCTCAACAAGGCCAAGGCCTCGGCCGGGCACTGAACACCCTCTCCTTATGGCACAAGAACGGCCAAGCTCGCTCATGCGGTCACTCGGCCAGTTCGTCGGGCACCTGACCAGCGCGGTCAAATCGGACCCGGCCAAGGCCGACGCGACCAAGCACGGAGGCGAGAAGCGCGAGGTCCGGCGTGAGGTCGAGGAACGCGAGGAGACCGGGCCGGACGGGCGCAAGGTGACGCTGCGGCGGACGACGGTCGAGGAGATCGAAATCCAACCCGCTGCGGATCGGAACAAGACCTCTGACCAGGCCTCTGCCAAGACCACCGACGGAGACGCGCCCCGTGAGTGAAGAAGCGGCCACAAGCGGCGGGCTGATCTCCGGGCTCTCCGGACTGCAGAAGCTGTGCCTCGCGCTCGCGGCGGTGGTCAGCCTCTCCGGCGCCGGCCTGTGGGGGGTCGGGGCGACGACGGCGGGCGACCGGGCCAAGAGCTCCGTGACCGACTCTTCGGGCGCCGCCGACTCGGGCGGATCGGGATTCTCGCCGCACGGCTTCACCGACAGCACGACTTCCGGCGAGGACGGTGTCGAACGCACCGGCACGGACAGCGGTGACGACGCGGAGAAGTCGCCGCTGGAGCTGTACTCCCCCACCATCTTCCGGCTGGGGTTTGCGTTCTTCCTCGGCTTTGCGGTGGCGTTCGCGCTGCGGGCGGCGTTCAAGGTGGTGCTGCTGGTGGTCGGCGGGGTGTTCCTGCTGCTGATCGGCCTGCAGATGGCCGGGCTGGTGAGCGTGAACTGGGAGGCGTTCGAGGGGATGTACAACACCTCGACGAAGTGGCTCGCCGGGCAGACCGAGAGCTTCACTGCGTTCCTCCGCGGCTATATCCCGTCCGGCGGGAGTGCGGTCGCGGGCTTTGGGATCGGGATGCTCAAGAAGCACTGAGCAGCGGCTTGATCAGCGGGCTTTCTGGCGGTAGAGCGAGCGGTCCACCGTCGCCGCCATCGCGGCTTCGTCCAACTCTTCGCCGAGAAACTCCCGCACCCTCGCGGCCTGGGCTGCGGGATCGCTGATCACATCGCCGTACCACACCTCGATGCACCGCGCGTTTGGCTGGGCATCGACCCAGCGCTGTGTCGCTACGAGGTCTTCTTCGTAGGCGCGTCGGATCTCCTGCAGTGCTGCGGCCGCGCCGCTCCGGCCGAGTCGGTCGAGCATCGCGGATTGCGACGCGAGGATTTCGTCGAGGTCCCGCCGCATGAGGACGACGCGGTAGTCGTGACCCTCCGGCAGCACCCGCAGCAGCGCGTGGACGACTTTGACCACGCACCCGCCGGCCTCGTCGAGCCACGAGTCGTCGGTGGCGGTGCGTTTGACCGCCTCGAGCTCGTAGTAGCCGCGGGGGTTGTCGTCGTCGGCCTCGCGGACGCCGTCAGTGAGTGCGGGGAGGCCCCCGGCCTCGAGCATCTGCATCATGAGCGAGGTGCCCGAACGCGGGAGGCCACTGACGATGGTGACGGGGTCGTCGGACGGCCCGGCGCTGATCTGGGTGGCGGCGCGCGGCGCGGGGCCCGCGCGCCGCCGGGCGGCTGCGCTCCGGAGCGAATCGGCCCGCTTCCTGTGGAACGCGGCCTTCTCCGCGTTGCCGGTGTGCTCTTCGTGCATCGACGCGAGCATCTCGTGGGGCACGGGGTCGCGCGGGGACATCCTCGTCGCCACGCGGCAGGCGTCGAGCGCCCACGGCACCCGGCCCGCGTCGAGCAGGGCGCGGGAGAGATTGAGGTGGGTCTGCGGCCGGTGGCGCATGAGAGCGATGGACTTGACGTGCGCGAGCACCGCCTCGGGCGCGCGCCCGGTGCGCTGGTAGACCACGCCGAGACCGTCGAGGGCCTCGGGGTCTTCCGGCTCGTACTCGAGCGCGCGCACGAACACGCCCTCGGCTTCCTCGAGCCGGTCGGCCCGCACGTAGAGCCTGCCCATGTGCCCGAGCAGGCCCGCGACGGGCTTGCCGGTGCGCTCGAGAGCCTCGAGCTGTTCGATGGCTCCGGCGAGATCGCCGCGGCGTTCGGCGATGAGCGCGCGGCTCACGGCGGCGCGGGGCGAGAGGTCCGGGTCTTCCGGCAGCCGGGCGAGCATCTCCTCGCAGGCGTCGAGCCGCCCCATCTGCATGTGGGCGGTCGCTATCGACATGATCGCGCTCTTGTCGTCCGGCTTGGCGTCGAGCACGCGGCGGAACTGCTCCATCGCCAGGCGCGGGCGGCCGGTCGAGAGGTACACCGTGCCGAGGTTGCGGTACTGGTCGATCTCGACCTCGCTGGCGTCGTCGTCGCCCACGTAGCCCAGGTCGCGGAGCTGGCGCATCATCTCGCGGTTGACCGCCTCGTCGTCGAGGTCTTCCGGCGGCAGGGCGTGGGGCGGGCCGTTCTCGTAGGTCTCGATCATCGGCACGTGCTCGCCGACCTCTTCGAACGCCTGCACGAGCGCGCGCCCGTCCATGTCGCGTGCGACCGGCACGCCCAGCAGCCGAAGCAGCGTCGGCGTGATGTCGAGCAGCGTGGCGCCGTAGACCTCTTCACCCCGCTTGATGCCCGGGCCCCAGAGCGCGAGCATGCCGAAGGTGCGGTGCCACGCGACGGGCTTGCCGCCCTTGATCGCGCTGGTCCCGCCCGGGCGACGCTCGTCGGAGTAGAACCCGTGGTCGGAGCAGATGACGACGACCGTCTTGTCGTCGATGAGCTTCATCAGCCTGCCGAGCATCAGGTCGTGCAGCCGGTAGCACGCGTTCATGACATGCTTGTACTTCTCGAAGTCGTCCTCGCCGACGTGCTCCATCCGCGGCGGGTTGTACTCCATGAACGCGTGGGCCATGCGGTCGATCGCGTCGTAGTAGACGCCGAGGAAGTCCCACGGCCGCTCGCTGATGTAGGCGGTCGCCGCGTTGTGGACCGTTGCGCAGTGGGCGAGCAGCACCCGCAGCTCGCGCAGCTTGGGGTCGTGGAAGCAGTCTTCCTCGGTCGCCCCCGGCACAAACTCACGCACCTGCTCAACGCCGATCATCATCGGGTGGACCCGCGTCTCGGCGAGGGGCTCGAGGTCTTCGGCCGGGTGGACCGAGCCCCGGGCGGGCGTCCAGCCGTGGAAGGGCTCGCCCTGCTTGAGCGCCCCGCTGGGCACGGGGAACCTGTCGCTGACGATGAATCCCTCGACCGGTTCGGCGGGGTGGCTGGCGTACCAGTTGATCACGCCGGAGGGTCGGCCGGCGTCGTGGAGGATGTTCCAGATCGCCTTGCACCGGCGCGAGCGGGCGGTGACGGGCCGGGCCTTTTTGCCTGAGGGGTCGGGCTCGGCAAAGCCGAGGATGCCGTGGCGGTCGGCGTGTTTGCCGGTGGCGATCGAGGTCCAGAGCATCGGCGAGAGCACGGGCTGGAGCGTGGCGATGTTGCCGCGCACGCCCTCGGTGAGGAAGCGCTGGAGGTTGGGCATCTCGCCGCGTTCGAGCAGCGGGTTGAGGTGTCGCCAGTCGGCACCGTCCCAGCCGAGCAGCAGCACCCGGCGGTCGGGCCGGTTGTCGGAGCCTGCGTCCTTGGGCATATCGATCTCGGCGGCCAAGTCTTACGCGCGTCGTTTGCGCGAGAGGGCGCCCGCGGCACCGATGGCAAGCACGCTGAGCGCGCCGGGCGTCGGCGCGCCGGCCGCGACCGCGACGCCGGGCTCGGTCTCGTAGCCCCACGCGAACACGTCGATGAAGCCGCCGAAGTTCTGGACGCCGATCCAGCCGTAGTGGAACTGGTTGTCGATGGTCAGCCGGGCACCGACATAGGTCGGCGAACCGTCCGGTGGCAGCAGGCCGCGGAATCCGCTGTCGTACTCGCCTGTGTAGTAATCGTACGACGACCAGGCAAACTCGAGCGTGCTGCCCTGGCTCCACGCGCCGTTGCTGAGGCCCGGGCCAACCAGCTCGCCCGAATCGATCGGCGCGGCGTAGCGGTCCCGGAATCCGCTGTTCCAGAGCTCGCCGCCGGCGCCGCTGAGGTAGCTGTGCTGGTAGGAGAACGAGGGGTAGAAGTCGCTGAAGTAGTCCATGTAGAACGAAGTGCCGGTCACGTCACCGACACCCCCGTAGGTCTGGTCGGCGGAGGACTTGGTCAGGTCGAGCACCGAGTAGTACCACGAATAGTCCGTGTCGTTGTCGTAGCGGACTGGTCCGGCGTAGGTCACACTCGTCGCGGCGATCGCGGCAGCGAGCGCGAGGCAGTCCTGCCCGCTGGGGTTGATGCTCCACGCGAAAGCGTTCTCTTGGGTCGTCATCTCAAACTCCTCTACACCCCCAAGTTCAGGTCTGAGGCCAGACTACAGGCTCTGGCCGGATCCGCCGCTCGGATTTGGGCGAGCGCGGCGTTTTTGAACACAAAGTCCGTGCTTTGTGCGGGTGATTTCTCGGAGACTGCGACGCGACATGATCACTGCCGTTTCCCGATGGCCCGCACAAAGCCGCGACCGACAGGCTCGCGGCGGCCGATCTCCTGCCGCGTCAGTCGTCCACGCTCCAGCGTCGTTGATGATTGCGAAGGCGCGAGGCATGTCCGGGCTGGAACTGAGGTGCCGCGGACGGAGAATCGACCGCCAACCGTCAGCACCCCCGCAGCTCTTCTCCCGGTTCACCAGCCCGACCAGCAGGCTTAGGGCTTTCAAGGGCCCCGCCGAGCGACCTGTGCGGAGGTCACAACCCTCGCCCCGCGGGCGGGATTCGGCCCGCGGCCTCCCTAGAATCGACACCGGCTGCTGGCCGGTATCTTGAACTGCGCGCTGACCGAGACCTCGGGAGTTTCCCACCATGGGCAAGACGGCCTACGACGGCACCCCCCGCCACCTGCTCTGCAAGCGGATCCCCACGCCGCCCTTCGGCGACTGGAACGACCGCCACTACGTCGATTACGACGAGTATGTCGCCACCGGCGGCTACGTCGCCCTGCGCAAGTCGCTCGCCCAGTCGCCCGACGAGGTGACCAACGAGGTCAAGAAGGCCGTGGTCCGGGGCCGCGGCGGGGCGGGCTTCCCGGCGGGCGTCAAGTGGACCTTCCTGCCGCCCGTCCCCGAGGGCAAGACCCCCGGCGAGCCGGGGGCCGAGCGTTACCTCGCGGTCAACGCCGACGAGTCCGAGCCGGGCACCTTCAAGGACCGGCTCCTCATGGAGTTTGACCCGCACCAGCTGCTCGAGGGCATCGCCATCTGCTGCCACGCGTGCAAGCTGCACAAGGCGTACATCTTCATCCGCGGCGAGTATCACCTGGCCGCCGAACGCCTCGAGCGGGCGCTCGCCGAGGCGTACGAGAAGGGCATCTTCGGCGACAAGTGCATGCAGAACTCCGACGCCAACACCGGCGGCGGGGCCCGCTTCCGCGTCGATTGCCACGTGCACCGCGGAGCCGGGGCCTACATCTGCGGCGAGGAGACCGCGCTGCTCGAGGCCATCGAGGGCAAACGCGGCTACCCCCGCATCAAGCCGCCATTCCCGGCGGTCGAGGGCCTCTTCGGCCGGCCGACGGTCATCAACAACGTCGAGACGCTGTGCCACCTCACGCTCATCATGGACGAGGGCGCCGAGGCGTTCATGGCACAGGGTGTGGAGAGTTCGATCGGCGGGCCGCCGAGCTACGGCACCAAGCTGATGGGCATGAGCGGGCACGTCAACCGCCCCGGGTGTTACGAGTTTGAGCTCGGCATCCCGCTGCGGCAGTTTGTCGAGGAGCACTGCGGCGGCATGCGCGGGGGCAAGGCGTTCAAGGCCGCGATCCCCGGCGGTGTCAGCATGGGCATGCTCGGCACTGACCAGTACGACGCCGAGCTCGACTTTGATATCGGCCGCAAGTACGGCGTGCTGGGCCTGGGCACCGCCTGCCCGACCGTCTTCGACGAGGACACGGACATGGTGGCGGTGGCGCGGAACATCTCGCGGTTCTTCAAGCACGAGAGCTGCGGCCAGTGCACGCCCTGCCGCGAGGGCTCGGGGTGGCTTTACCAGCTGCTCAGCCGCATGACCGAGGGCGACGCCCGCACCAAGGACCTCGACCTCGCGCTGGAGCTGGCCGAGAGCATGGGCAGCATGCCGGGCACGACCATCTGCGGCCTGGCGGACGGCAACAACTTCGCGATGAAGACGATCATCCAGAAGTTCCGCCCGGAGTTCGAGGCGCGGCTGCAGAAGACCTTTGTGACGGCGACGGTTGGGGTGAGCTGAGGCTCGACCGCGCACGCGAGAAGCGGGGTTTGGCATGAGGAGCAGAGGGCTCTCCACGGCGTGCACGGCTCTGCTGCTGGGCGCGCTGTCAGCCGCGCCGATGCTGCCCGGCTGCGAGCGATCGCCGACCGAACGGGCGGACGCCGTCACCGACCTGACCTGGGAGCCACAGTTTGCGCGACTCTCCGATGAGCTCCAGCTGCTCGTTACGTTCCGCGAGGAGTACGTCGGGCGTCTGCAGATGATGGACGTCGCCGACGAGTCTCGGGGCGAGACCGCCGACGCTCTGCGACAGGCTCTGATCGATGCTCAGCCGCAGATCGAGTCCTGCCTGACCGCCGCCGCGGAGCTCGACGGCACCGTGCCCGAGTTGCGCTGGGGTGATGAGTCGGAAGTCGCCTCAGGCGCGCATCTCGAGCGGGCGCGAGCGCGCGTGCAGAACACCGCCCGGCTGCTCAGGGCCGACGCGGTCCGTCAGTGGGAAGAGGGTCGGGAGGCGGAGGCGTGGCGACGGCTGACCGGCGCGGCCCAAATCTCGCAGCACCTGCTCGCCCAGGCGCGCGAGGATCACCACCAACTCGGTGCGCTGGTGTTCTATCCGGTCGTCTACACGGCCGAGGCCCTTTGCCAGGTACGGCCGGAGCCCGGGCACTCGCCGGAGTCTGCGGCGTTTCTTGCGATAGTGCTCGAAGTGGAAGCGTCGCTGCGGCCGGACGAGCCGAGATGGCGGCAGGCGATATCGCGGCTGCGTGCCTCGTTGGAGTAGCGTTCAGCGGCCACTCTCGGAGACCGTTCCTACCATCGCACATGGGGACACTCGCACAAGCATGCCCGGGATGCGGCCAGCGTCTGACCAAGGGTCAGGTTGTTTGCGTGTCGTGCGGCTATCACCTCGCAGACGACCGCAAGCTCGACACCAAGGTCACGAAGGTGAAGGAGCGTGTGCTGGCCAAGCGCGCCAAACGCCGGGCGGCCTCGATCGGTGTGAGGCTGATCCCCCACGGCGTCACGCTCGCGCAGACGTGCGCGCTTCTGCTTGTGGTGTTTGGTGATGCGGCGATCTTGGGACCCGGCACGACCGTGTACGGCGTGCTCCGGGCCTACATCGTCATCGGCGGCATCGTGGTGTCGAGCTACGCGACGCTCGTCGCGGGCCCGAGCGCACTGCTCTTCCGGAGCGTCGTGGTGATGGTGCTCATCGCCGACGACGCGAATCCCTACATCATGGGCATCTTCTTCAACATGGGCGTCAGCCTCGTGTTGATGCTGCTGATGATGCAGGGCAGCATCGGCTGAAGCGCGAGGACCTCAGCCCTTACTTCTTCTCAGCGGGCTTCTTGTCGCCGTGGTGCACGATGACCCATTTGCTCTTCCACTTGCGGCTCTTGCCCTTGCGCTTCTTGGTCATCCAACGAATCTTCTTCCGCTTCTCTTCGGCCATGGAAACCTCCTTGGGATGGGCCACGAGTATACGCCTGCCGCGAGGGGCAAGCCCCCGACGCCGCGGCCCCGGATCCGGATCCCGCCCGTGTACCGTCCACGGGCCGTACGCCACGGGCTGCGACGCGGCGATAGCTACAGCAGCGGCGCGAAGAGCTGCGCCATGTTCGCCCCCAGTTTCTTGAGCAGCGGCCGCCGGTTCCAGGTCGCCAGGTCCACCAGCCGGCTCTGCTCGAGATACGCCAGCTGCCGTGCGTGCAGATCCGCTGTCGCGCCGTTGTCGTAGACCATCATGGTCAGCTCGAAGTTCAGCCAGAAGCTCCGCGGGTCGAGGTTCACCGTGCCGAACATGGCCGTCTCGTTGTCCACGACGAGGCTCTTGGTGTGCAGCAGCCCGCCGTGGAACTCGGCGATCCGCACGCCGGCCTCGAGCAGATCGGTGTAGAACGCCCGGCCGGCGTAGTGCGTCAGGACCGTGTCGCACCGCTCGGGGACGATCAACGTCACCTCGACACCCCGCCGCGATGCCGACTGCAACGCCGTCAGCACCGCCTGGTCGGGCACGAAGTAGGGCGTGGTGATCGTCAGCCGCTTCTCCGCGGCGTACATCGCCGAGAGCATCAGCGCCTCGATCGCCCCGCCCGGCAGACCCGGGCCGGAGGGCACCGCCTGCACCGACATCTTGCCCTCGGCCTGCGGGCGGCGCTCGTAGAGCGTCTGCCGCATCGCCCGGAGGTCTTCTCCGGCCTCGGTCTCCCAGTCGCGGATGGCGAGCAGGGTGAGCGTCTCGGTCACCGGGCCGCGGATCTCGGCCATCAGGTCGATCCACTCCCCGACGCCCGCGTCGCTCTTGAAGCACGCGGGGTCGGCCATGTTGGCGCTGCCGACCAGCGCGGACGACTCGTCGGCCACGACCAGCTTGCGGTGGTTGCGGTGGTCCACGCGGCGGATCCACGGGGTCGAGAGCAGCTTGGCGGGCAGCGCCACCGCCAGTTTGACGCCCGCCCGTTCAAGCGCCCTCCATCGATCACTTCGAATAAACGGGCGGCTGCCGACCGCGTCCACAAGCACGCGGCACACCACGCCGCGCTCCACCGCCCGCTGCAGAGCGTCCTCGATTTCCACGACGCGGCCGGCCGAATGCCAGATGAAGAACTGGAGCATCACGCTCCGCTCGGCGGCGTCGATCATCCGCACCGTCGCGTCGAAGAACTCGCCGGAGTCGGTCAGGAATCGCACGTCGTTCCCGGCGAGCGCCGGCAGGCCGCCGACCGCCTCGGCCTCCATGGCGAAGCGCTTGTCGATCCGGCTGAGCGTGCCCGGCAGGTGCTTGGTCTCGGCGTGGAGGCGTTTGAGGTATTCGGTAAAGGCCGGCTGCACCCGACGCTCACGCTCTAGCCGCCGCCGGCCGATGCGGCTCTCGCCCACCAGCAGATAGGCCCCGACCCCGACCAGCGGCAGGAACAGGATCAGCGCGAGCCACGAGGTCGTCACGGCCGTCGGCAGCCGACGCAGCAGCACCCGCACGGCCAACCCGGCCCGCAGCGCCGCTTCGCCGATCACCAACAGTGTGGCCAACCACCCGGCGAGTTCCATGGCACACTCTATCAGGCGACGGGCCAGAGCCCGAACCGAAGGCGGTGTGCCCTCCTCGCTAGAGCCTCGCGATCGCCCCGGCCAGCGAGCGGCACCGCGCGGCGACGGCGTACTCCACCCCCGGCGGGAAGTCCTGCACCACGCGCCTTTCGACCCACTCACCCTCGACCAGCGTCCGCAGGGCCAGAGAGATCGCCCGGTCGGTCGCGCCGTGCCCGCCGAGGGCGGTCTTGATCTGGCCGAACCGCGCCGGCCCACTCGCCAGGACGCGCAGCACCGGCGCTGTCCACTTGCGGCCGAGCGGCTCGACGGCCCCGACGAGCACCGCCGTCCGCCACACCCGGTCGCACGCCGGGCCCAGCACGCGGCCGGCGTCGGTCAGCACGAAGTCCGGCCGCAACGGGTGCCCGTGCCCCGCGTTGCGGACCACCCAGCCGTGGGCGGTGGCGAACTCGACCGTCTGGCGGAGTGCCTCGCGGCCGATGCCCAGCCGACGCACGAGCCCGATCGACCGCGCCCCCGTCGAGTCGCCCGATACCCGCGCCTGGTGCAACTGGGCCAGCAGCGGGACGGTCCAGCGGCGATGGGCCAGATGCACGACCCGCACCGGACACTCGCGGTCGGAGTCTGCCCCGGCGTCGGCCTCAGAATCGGCCCTGGGGGCCCTAGAACGGCGATGTGCAGCGCTATTGACCATGAAGTATATTTACTATATATTCTGAACACCCCGCGTGCAAGGCACCACCGGGAAGATCGACCGACACGGGCAACACGCCCCCGACACACGGAGATGCGCAATGGCGAAAGGCATGGGATTTCGGCAGGAACTGACCATCTCGACGCAGGTCTCCGACCTCGACACCGCACTCGCCTGGTACCGCGACATGCTCGGGTGCGAGATGCTCTATCGCGTGGATGACCTCGGCTGGGCGGAAGTCACCAGCCCCATCGAGAGTGTCCGGATCGGGCTCAGCCAGGTCGAGAAGCCCAAGACCAGCGGCCCGGTGCCGGTCTGGTCCGTCGACGATATCGCCAAGGCGCGGAGCATCCTCGAGTCAAAGAAGGTGCGGTTTGACGGCGACACCGTGACGATCCCGGATATGGTCAGCCTCGCCACGTTCTTCGACCCCGACGGCAACGCGTGGATGCTCGCCGAATCGCTCGGCTCGGCCTGAGCGATCGCCAAGGCCCGATCGGGAGGGCTGCGGCTTCGGACTGCGCGGCCCGGAACTGCATCATCCCAAGCACTGGAGACACCGATGCCCAACCTCACACTCGCAGCCGCCATCGCCTGGGCTCTCACCGGCAGCACCGGCCAGCCGCCCACGGCTTCACCGCTCGGTGACCCCGCGCAGCACGATGTGGCCACACAGCACGATGTCGCCGTCGTCGCCCCGCCGACGCTGACCGATCTCGAGTTCCTCGCCGGCGCGTGGGAGCACGACGAGGACGGCACGCTGGTGCGGGAGGTCTGGGACGAGCCGCGGGGCGACGCGATGGTCGGCCACTTCGTGGTCGTCAGCGAGGGCAGCGCCGTGCTCTACGAGTTGTTCGCGGTCGAGCAGGGCGAGGGGGCGCCGGTGCTCCGTCTGCGGCACTTCAACCGGGGCCTTGAACCGTGGGCCAGCGAGGCGGACGCCCCGCTGACACTCACACTGACCGAAGTCGACAACCGCCGCGCGGTCTTTGCCAACCCCGAGAACGACTTCCCCCGCGAGATGATCTACGAGGTGAAGGACGACACCCTCACCGTCAGCCTCATCCCCGCGGCCGATTCGGCCCGGGGCGAGCTCACGCTCGAGTTCACCCGCGTCCCGCACCTGGGAAGGAAATAGACCCCGCGGAGCCTACTTCACGCAGCGGAGATAGCCGCGGGGGTTGAGCGTCATGAAGAGCTTCTCGCGGGCCCGGTCGATCTCGAACCGGTCGGTCGTCGCGAGGAAGTCGGTGACGGCCTCGAAGGGGCCCGGCCCCTGGTCGGGTGCGTAGTCGGTGTGCACCGGGTGGCCGTTGATGTTCGAGTCCTCGACGATCGCGTAGCACCCGGGCGTCACCATCGGGCTGTAGACCTGCAACTCGGCGAAGACGTGGTCGCGGTTGTGCAGGCTGTCGAGGATGATCATGACCCGGTCGTGCGGTCCGATCATGCCCCGGACGCGCTCGACGGTCTCCGGGATGATGCTTGATGCCTTGATCTTGGTGACGCGCGGGTGGTCGATCTCGGTCGGCCGGGTCACGGTGTCGATGGTCACCACGCGCGGGTCGTAGGCGTTGTCGGCCGCGTGCATCGCGTCGAGTACCGTGCCGAGGAAATGGGCACTCCCCCCCCACGCGGTGCCCGTCTCGATGACGAGCGTCGGGCGGGTCTCGAAGAGGATCTCCTGATAGACCCACACATCGTGCGGCGATTTGAGGCACGCGGCCCCCATCCAGGTGGTGCGCTCCCACAGCCGCTTGGTGTAATAGAGCGTGTGGTAGGCATCGACCACCGCCTGCTCGGCGTCGGTGAGCGCGGGGTGGGCGTGGGTCGCTCCGGGCGTGGTTTGGGTCGTCGTCACTGGCCGGCCTCGATCTTCCTGGGCGTGGTGGTATCGGTAGTGATCGTCACGACCGGCGGCGGCGCAGACTCGGCGGCCGCGTGGCCGTTGGTCCGGGGGCCTGCGCTGGGCGGCTTGGCCGGGGCGTTGGCCTTCTTCTTCTGTCTGGCGCGGCGTTCGTCGATCCGGCGCGAACGCTGCTCGCGGAAGGCGTTGTACTGCCGGCAGAGCTCGTCGTGGCCGAGCAGCCGCAGCTGGCCCTGGGGCCAGTCGGTCGCCTCGATCGCACGGACGAACTCGGGATCGGTCGCGCCGCTCTCCTCGCCCTTGCGGAGCAGCGCGGGCGAGAGCGCGGCACGCTTGTCCACGAAGCCGCCCACACCGAAGGTCTCGTTGTGGCGGAGCGAGAAGTACGCCTCGGCGAGCACGCGCGGGGGGTTGGTCTTGATCGACCGCATCAGATCGATGACCATCGGCTTCATCTCGCGGGGGTCAACGGCGAAGGTCTGCGCCCAGCGGGCCACGATCGGGGCCGCGGCGATCACACCGTCCTGGAAGTAGCGCGTGTAGCGCCGCCACACCGCGTCCTCGCTCTCGTCGTGGACGCGCACCGCCCCGAGCGTTCCGTCCTCGCGGCGTTCGTACCCGCGCACGCTGCCGGTGTCGGTGTTGGAGAGCATCTCCATCGGCGAGACGTTGTAGACGATCTGCATGACCGCTTCGGGATCGACCCGGGCGTCGGGGCCGACGGCGTGCTTGGTCGAGTTGGCGGGCTGCTCGTTGAGCATCTGCACCAGCGCGAGATAGCACCCGGCGATCCGCCGGCCCGGGAACAGGTGCGCGATGTTGTCGTGGATGGTCCCCCGCCACCCGATATCGACCACCACACCGGGGCCGTTGCCGAGCCCCTTGCCCCGCAGGTATTCCACGAGCAGCTTCCGCCGCCGGTCGCGCTGCCGCTCGAGCAGCCGCCGGAACAACGGGTCGGCGAACAACCGCCGCACGCCGGGGTCGTTCCACGGCTGCGAGATAACCGCGTCGGGGTCCACGCCGTTGCGGGCAAAGAGCGGCTCGAAGGGCAGCGGGTTGACATCGCAGGTCTTGAGCAGCTGCGCGAGCGACTGCTCCTTGTACTGCGCCCACACCCGCATCATCTGCTTGGTGGTCACGTTGCCGAGCGAGGGCAGAAACGTCGCCACGCGGCTGACCTCGATGACCTCGGCACGCGGTTCGTTGAGCCCGAACGGACGCAGCGGCGCGATCGCGTCGTGCACCTGCCGGAAGAACTCACCCTCCCGCGTGCAGTAGTGGACCGCCGGGCAACCGAGCGAGTGCGCTTCCTGCATCGCCCGCAGCACCAACGCCACGTACATCGGGGCGGCCCGGAAGCCGATCTCGAAGAGCTGGCGCTGCTCGGGCGTCAGATCCGGGTCGGGAGCGCACGCTGCGCGCAACTCCCGCCGCAGCAGCTGCGCCGTCGGCACGAAGTTGCCCTTGCGCCGGGCCTCGAGCCGCGTGCGGTGGGCCGCCCGCTTGGCTTCCTCTGCGTCGTGGTGGTAGTGGACGGCGCGGATGCCGAACCGCTTGGGGCTCTCCACGTCCGACCACTCGTTGTCGCCGATGTGGGTGTGGTGCCCCGGCTCGGCGAGTGTTTCGCGTTGCACGTGGGCGAACAGCCGCCCCCGCATCTTGTTCACGCCGCAGTCGGACGAGACGAACACCCGCTCGAAGGGCATGGCCCCGCACACCTCGCCGAGGATGCGCCTGAGGTGCCGCTCGCCCAGATAGAAATCGGAGAGCCCCACCACGCGGTCGGCCTCGTGGTGCCGCAGGACCCGCCGCATGCGTTCGTCGGCGTAGGACACCCGCACCTCGTGGGCGACCTCGGCCTCGACCAGCCTCTCAGCAAGCGAGACCCGGTGCGTCTCGGGCACGCGCGGCCGGAGCGTCATCGCGAGCCATCGCTCGAAGACCTCTTCGACGCTGTACTCGTTGTCGAGCCCCGCGGCCACCTTTTCCTGCGCGATCTCCGCCTCCACCCGCACGCGGGCGTCAACCAGACTCCACGCCCCCACAAACCGGGGGCGCAGGTCGTCGCGTCGCCGCGCCCACAGCGCGCGCGCGGTGAACAGCTTCACCTCGTCGGGGTGGCAACGCCGCCGGAGGACGGTGTCCCAGATGTCAACGCTCAGCAGCGTGGGCATCGGTCGTTACTTCCTCTCCGCCTTGAAGGGGTCGCCCTCGCGCGAGCCCTTGCCGACGAGCCGCACCAGCGGCGTGGACTTGGCCGTCACGATCATCCGGTAGGCCCGGCTGTTGCGCACACGCTCGAGCACGACGCGCGGGTCTTCCTTCGGATCGATCTGCTGCCACCCCTTGCCGAACCGTGCGTCGGCCACCGCGCGGTACACGGGGTTGGCCTTGAGCATGTTGACCGTCCGCCACGAGCGGCTCGAGAGGATGCGGTCCAGCTCGTCCATCGCCGCGAGTCGCTCGCGCACGCCGGAAGCCACGGCCGCCCCGGCCGCGAGGCTCGTCGGTGTGCGCACAGGGGCGCCGGTGAGCGGGTCGTGGGTGAACGCCAGCTTCGCCGGCCGGTGGTACATCGGCTCGAGCCCCCGTGCCCGCTTGGTCCACGACCGCTCGCGCCCGGCGAGCAGATCTTCGACGGCGCTGACAAACTGCTTGAAGCCGTACTCGAGCGTCCGCGGCCGCATGTACTCCCGCGCGAACGTGCTCATCGCACTCCACCGGTCTTCATTGTCGAGCACCATGGCCAACGCCCTGGCCAGCGAGTCCGGCCTCGGCGGCGCCAGCAGCACGCCGTGCTCGGGCATGTCGAACAGGTTGTTGGGGCGGTGGATGTCCACCACCGGCAGGCCGCACGCCATCATCTCGAAGGGGATGCGGGAGGGGTTGGTCGCGCTGATGCACAGCCCCGCCGAGCACCGGCTGTAGAGCGCCGCACATTCCTCGACACTCAGCAGGCCGAGGTGCTCGTGCTCGAAGGGCAGGTCCGGCTTGTCGCGCGTGCCGTAGAGATAGATCTTGACATCCGGCTTGTGGCGCTTGAGCACGCCGAGCGTCTGGATGAGCAGGTTCGGACACCGCCGCGGCTTCTCCGGCTGATAGATCGCGCACACCGCGCGCTCGCGCTCGACGCCCTCCTTCGGTCGATAGATCTCGCCATCGGCGCAGAACTCGAAGTACGTCGCGGGGCAGCCGTTCTCTCGGGCGAGCCGCTGGGTGAGCCAACGCCCGATCGAGACCACCGGCAGTCCGAGGTTGTACGAGTCCTCCGCCTTGAGGTACCCGTCGTTGACGGGCATGAAGTACGCCTCGTAGTCCTGCACGAAGTAGGCCTTCTTGCACTTGATCTTCGGCTTGGCGACAAACGCCGCGGTGTACCACGCCGTCGCCATCGCCAGATCGAACCCGTCGGGGATGTCGAACCCCAGGTGCAGGCGCTCTCCCGTGAAGCCGAAGAACCGCGCGAACTGTTCGCGCATCTCCCCGAGCCGTTCCTCGGGCGTCTTGGCGGCGTGCTCGGCGTTCCCCCGAGCATCCTCCACGAAGACGTGGCACTCGTGCCCCGCCGCCTCGAGCGCCTCGATGTTCTGGAGGATCGTGCGGTGCCCGCCGGAGCCCTCCAACGGCTGGGGCACGAGCCACGCGATGCGCGAGCCCTTGCCGCGATTGCCCGTTCCGGATTCACTGTGTGCCTGCGTCATGCTTCGCCCAAACTCCGCGCCGTATCCCAGTGGGACGGCGAAATGCCTTACCCGTGCCGCTCTCCGGTCAGCCAGTCCGTCTCGCCGCGCCCGCGTTTGCGCATCCGCTCGAGCTGCTCCCGCTGATCGGCCACGATCGTCTCGAGGTGCTCGGACCGCAGGCTCTGCAGGTCTGCGTCCACGTCGAGCAACGCGAGCCGCTCGCGGAACGCCTTGGCCGCGGCCTCGCTCCCGAGCCGCGACCGCTCGAGCGCTGCGCCCAACGCCTCAAACCTCTCCGACGCGCTGCGCCGGTCCTTCTCGTGCGAAGTCGCCAGCGCCGAGAGGTGCGTCGCCATGTCGGCCAGCACCGACTCCAGCCGCTCCCGGGCCTTCCCGGCGTCGGCCAATTGCGACTGCAACCGCTCTGTCGCCGCCCGGCCCGCCGCGACCTCTTCGCGGAGCTTCGTCTCCCGTTCGAGCACCCGCTCCAGCCGCTGGTCGAGCTTGGACTGATTCTCCAGCAGCTTGTCGAGCCGCTGCTGCTGGCTCTGCACCCGCTGGCGCAGTTCCTCGCGTGCGGCCTCCGCCGCGCTCGCCCGCTTGTCGAGCCGGGCGATCGCCTCTTCCCGGTTCCGGACATCCTGCCGCAGACCGGTGATGGTCTCGTCGCGTCGCCGGATCCGGTCCGATTGGGCCTGAATGACCTCGTACCGCTCCTTGGCGAGCGTGCGTGCGGCCTCCACCTCCGCGGCCCGCTTCTCTATCGCCTCGTCACGCAGACGGATCTTCTCCGACTGCTGCCGGATCGCCTCCTGCCGCTCGACCGCCAGCTTCTCCGCGGCCTCTGCTCTGGCAAGCGCCCGCTCCTGCGCCTCCGCCGGCACCGTCGATTCCCGCAACGCCTCCAACCGCTCCCGCAGCTCGGCCTGCTTGCTCGACTGCTTCTGGATCGTCGCCATCCGCTCTTCGGCCATGCGCCCGAGGTCCCGCACCTCGATCGCGGCACGCTCCGCTCTGGCGATCGCGGGGTAGGCCACGAGCTTGTCGGCCAGCCCCTCGTCCTGCAGCGCACGGAACCTCGCGTCCCCCTTCGGGAACAGCACGCCCAGACCCCACGAGTGCTCGAACGCGAAGCTGGGGTGCTGCTTGGACAGCTGGTTCCAGTAGTCCGTCGAGCCGTAGCCGGTGTCGGGCGCGACATCGTGGAACAGCATCACGCCGTCGGGCGCGAGCTTCGGCAGCCACGTCTCGAAGTCCTCCTTCACCGCCTCGAACGTGTGCAGCCCGTCGATGTGGATCAGGTCAACGCTCTCATCCTCCACCAGCGGCAACGCGTCGGCAAAGAACATCTGGTGCAGGGTGATCGACTGCTTCGGGAACGACGACTTGACGATGCGACGCACCGTGTCGAGCACCTCCGACCCGTACTTGCCGGCGTGCTCCTCGCCCTCGAACGTGTCGACGCCGATCAGCTCGGTGTCCTTCATCCGGCCGTCCTTCATCGCCTGCGCGAAGGTGAAGAACGAGGTCCCCCAGTGGACGCCAAGCTCGGCGATACGGCCCGGCCGCATCCACCGCACCAGGTCGTAGGCGAACCGCCGGTGCCCGCCCCAGGGCCAGACCGGATTCATGTCGCAGACCTTGTCGGCCTGAAACTTCGGCTCCCAGTATTTCCAGGCCTGCTTAGCCAACGCGCGTGATCCTCACATCTTTGACCGGGTTGGTGAACATGCCATGCACGGGCCGCTGTGGCGTGATCCCCGTGACCGACACCACGTTGTGCGCCCAGCACTGCACGGTGTGGTGATGCGCGTGCTTGCCCTCGCCGATGCCGAAGGTCGCGGTGTACTCCGCCGCCCGCACCTCCGGCCACACATAGTCCATCCGCACCACGTACCTCCCGGCCTCGGGGCATTCGAGCGCGACCTTGCGCTTGCTCAGCGAGTTGTCGCCGAACACCGCGTTGCCGAACCGGTCGTTCATCACCACGCCGAAGATCAGGTCCTGCTTCGGCGTCGCGACATCGATCTCGAAGTAGCACGTGAACGAATCGCGGGGCTGGATCGCGCGGACGGGCTCGCCGTTGGAGTCGGCAAGCGCGACCCGCCGGATCAGCACATCGCCCGCACCGCCCAGCTTGTCGGCCGGGACATCGACCCACGGCAGGCTCTCGTCGAGCGCGCCGGACGCGTCGCCGGAGTTTGCACCGAGCACCTCGCCCTGCGTCCGCCCCTTCGCCGCGCCGCCGGGTGCCTTGTCGCCGCCGAACTGCGCGTTGTGCACGATCTTGGTGTAGAACGCGATCGCGTCCAGCGGTTCGCCCTCGAAGGCCACCCGCCCCTTGTGCATCACCAGCGCCCGGTCGCAGTGGTTAGCCACCGCGTTCAGGTCGTGCGTCACCAGCAGCTTGGTGGTGTCGGCCAACTCCTCGCGCATGTACTTGTGGCACCGCTGCTGGAAGAACACGTCCCCCACCGCCAGCGCCTCGTCCACAACCAGAATCTCCGGCCGCACCTGCGCCGCGACCGCGAAGGCCAGGCGCACGTACATGCCGCTGGAGTAGGTCTTCACCGGCTGGTCGATGAAGTCGCCGATATCCGCAAACTCGACGATCCGGTCGTAGAGCTCGTTGACCCGCTTGCGCGAGAGGCCGCGGATCGACCCGGCCAAAAACACGTTCTCGCGTCCTGTGAACTCCGCGTTGAACCCCGCCCCCAGCTCGAGCAGCGCCGAGATCTGCCCGTTCACCCGCACCGAACCCTCGGTCGGGTTCAGCGTGCCGGCGATCATCTGCATCAGCGTCGATTTTCCCGAGCCGTTGCGGCCGATGATGCCCACCGACTCGCCCTTGCGGACCGTCAGGCTCACGTCCCGCACTGCCCAGAACTCGCGGTAGTATTTCTTCTTCCACCGAGTGAGCGCCTGCTTGAGCCGGTCGGAGGGGTGCTTATAGATCTGATAGCACTTGCTGACGCCGCGGACCTCGATCGCCGCGGGCCGGGTGTCCGCCACAGCCTCGTGCGCCTCCCCGCGCAGCGCCCTCGGGCCCGCCTTCGGCTCCCGCTGTTCGCTGCCGGGTTGGATCATCGCCTCTGCCATGCCTGCTACACCGGCCCGGGCTGTCCCGGGGCCTTCGGCTCCTCTTCGCGACCATTGCGCAGCACTACTATACGCGGGCCCAGCCGCCGCTCACCCAGACAAACCCCATCCCGCCGACCGCCCGATCCTCTCGCATCATGTCGATGGCCACACTCCCCACGACCAGCCCGGCCCGACCCGCCCCCAAGCCCGGCGCACCGCTCAACCCGGTGCGCATGGTGCGATCGCTCTGGGGCCACCGCGAGCTCACCACCCAGTTCGCAGCCCGGCGGATCAAATCCAAATACAAGGGCCAGGCCCTCGGCTTCGCCTGGTCGATCACCGACCCGCTCATCACACTGGCCATCTATACGTTCGTCTTCGGCCTGGTGCTCCGCAGGGCCTCCGACCCCGACGCCGCCGGCGGCATCGCCCGGTTCGCCCTCGAGGTCTTCGCCGGGATCATCACCTTCAACCTGTTCCGCGAGATGGTCGGCGCCGCCCCGACTCTTGTTATCGGACAGCCCAACTTCGTCAAGAAGGTCGTCTACCCGCTCGAGACTCTGCCGGTCTCACAGTTGCTGGTCTCGCTCTTCAACTACGCCACCGGTCTGATCGTCTGGATCATCGGCTATGTGATCTTCTCGGGCACCCACATCCCGAGCCCAGAGCTGCTCCTCATTCCCGTCGTCCTGCTGCCCGTCGCCCTGATGGGCCTCGGCGTCTCGTGGTTCCTCGCCTCGCTGGGCGTCTTCCTCCGCGATCTGAAGAATCCCACCGGCAGCGTGCTCCACATGCTCTTCTTCCTCAGCGCGATCTTCTACCGCATCGAGGACGTGCCCGAGGCCTATAGGTGGATGATCGCCATCAATCCCCTCGCCCAGTCGGTCGAGGCCGCCCGCGCCGTCATGTTCGGCGAAACCTGGCCGCACTGGGGCTGGCTCGGCGGCATGACCCTCGGCGGAGCGCTGCTGTGCGTCGCGGGGTACGCGTTCTTCATGAAGAGCCGCAAGGCGTTCGCGGATGTGATCTGACCGGTCGCGCCTCCCGCGGCCGGAGGTGCGGGGCGGCGGGTGTACCGCGGCATCACCACTCCGCAGCTGCGCCGGTGTGTCAGTCCTTCGCCGACGCCAGATCCTCGGCGCGGATGTGCTCGTGCATCCGATCGCTCCACTCCCCGAGCACCGGGCGCTCCGCGCTCGGGAGGACCTCGAGCACCTCGATGAACACGCCCAGCTGCCGCTTGTCCTTGCGGTCGGGGTTGTGCTCGTGCGGCGAGATCGTCCGGGGCACGCCGAACCGCAGCTCCAGAAACTCCGGCGAGCGCGCCATCACCGCCTGGCTCACCTCGGCCGTCATCGCCAGATGGTTCGGCCTGTCCCGGCAGGGCTCGGACTCGATCGTCAACGGCTGGCCGTTGGCCTCGATCGTGAGCCCCGCGAGGATGTCCGGCCGGAACGACCCGGCGCGCAGCAGGAGCGTGTAGGGCCGATCGGCGCTGAGCGGGAAGTGCAGCGTGGACTCGGTCCCCGGCCCCGTCCAGCGCCCGGTCCAGTCCCGCTTGCCGACCCGAGCGTGCCAGCCGCGGCCCATCAGCGCGTTCTCGAAGCGCATACACACCCGGTCCTGGCGGGGCCGGCGCTCCATGGCCGCCCGGTGCCGCTGCTCGATCAGCTCGTCGGTCAGACCCGCGTGCCGGCGCTCGAACAGCTGCCCGGCGAACTCGTAGAGCTCCTGATCGAGCGCCGTGAGCTCGCGGATCCGCTCCAGCGTCCGCGGCGCCAGCGACTCGCGGGTCCGACGACGGATGTTCTCCCGAGGGATCCGGTCGGGCACCGGCCAGCCGAAGGTGTACGCCAGCAGCCTCAACCCCTCCTCGAACCGGTCCTGCACACCGACGAACGCGAAACGCTCCAGCCTCTGCTTGGCCAGGTCGAGCAACGCCCTGTCCCCGAACACGGCGCGGGCCCGCTCGGGGTCACGCCACAACTCGCTGCACCCGCGGAAGTGGCGCTCGACGTCGTCGAACGCGAGCGAGCGGACCTGAAAGTTCATGACCTCCGCGGCACCGATGCTGTCGAAGACGTAGTCGTCGATCGTCATGTCCTTGATGTGGTCGTGCAGCCACAGGTCCTCACGCCACTGCTGGTCCGAGAACGCCGAGAGCGTCCGCTCGACGGGGTCGCGCAGCATCGTCACGTACACGGGCCGCTCGCCCAGCGCGCCCTCGAGGTAATACCCGAAGTGCCCGGCGATCGCGCGCAACCGACGGAGGTCCTCGCGGGGCTGCTCGAGCAGCGCCGGCAGCTCCCAGGCGAACCTGGAGATGTCCGCCCTGTCAAACTTCTCCATGATGTAGTCGCGGAGACTGGACCCGGCGGTCTTGTGGATGTGGAGGAAGTAGAGCGTGTCGTCCGCGCTGAGGTCGTACGTCGGAGACCGCTCATTCACCGCTGGAATGACTCCACTCGCCATAAGGAACCTTTCGAGAATCGAGAGAACCGGTGTCGTCCCCGGTCGAGGCGACGCCCAGTATAGGGGCGATCGCGGGCCGCCCAAGATCACGGCCGACGCGCATACGATCACCGAACGTACCTCGGAGAATCCGGATGCCCCCTGTAACAGAATCCGTCCGTGCCCCAGCCCTCACCTCGCTCGACCTCGGGGACACCCGCGCACTGCGGATGATCCGCGGCACCGAATCGAACACGGTCTGGGCGTTCGGGCGAACGCGCAAGCTGTACTTCGTCACCGGCCACATCCGCTCCGGAACCACATGGGCGGCGGCCGTGCTGATGCGGCACCCACGCGTCTTCTGCGACGGGGAGTTCCACTTCCAGCAGCTCCAGAAGGGCTTCGTGGCGTTCCGCCAGCAGCCGTTTCACCGCGCGCGGCGCGACCCCGTCGCCACCACCGCCGAGAGCTGCTACCAGGACACCATCAGGCTGTGCCTCGGCGCGTGCGCGCACCAGAGACCGGACGCCGAGTGGGTCGGGGACCGGACGCCGCGGCGACTGGAGGTCCTGCTCCCCGGTTCGCCGCACATCGTCGTCGTCCGCGACGGACGCGACGTTGCGGTCAGCGTCGCGATCATGGAGATGAACACCGACGGCGCGCTCGTCGGCCGATTCCGGTCCGACCCCGGCCTGGCCAAGGCCAGAGCGGGATTCCTCGAGAACGCCGACTTCTTCAAGGACAACCCCACCGAGCTGTTCAGGTGCGAACCCTTCGTCCGGACGATCGCGCGTCGGTGGGCAGACCAGGCCACGCACGACGTCCGGGTCGCGGCACAGATCGAGGCGAGAGAGTTCGACGCGACAGTCCACTTCGCCTACTACGAGAAGCTCCACACAGATCCCGAGGCCGAGCGCGAGAAGATGTACCGCTTCCTCGGTGTCGATCCAGCCGAAGCCGAACCGCTGACGGCCGAGAGCGGCACCCGGCCTGGCCTTGCCACCGACAACCACCGCTCCGACAAGCGCAAGGGTGTCATCGGCGACTGGAAGAACTACTTCACCGACGACGCCAAACGGTGGTTCAAGGACGAGGCGGGAGAAGCGCTCGTCGCGCTCGGGTACGAAGCCAACCAGAACTGGTAACCGCGGGCACGCTTCAACTCACGATGTGCGTCGGGATCACCGCGCCGCCGACCGCCGAGACCGCCTGCAGATACAGACGCCGGTCCAGCCGCGTCAACTCGCCGACCCGTTCCGTCGCGGCGGCGGTGAGCTCCTCTGCCAGCCGCGCCGAATGCAGACTGTTGAGCCGTGGCATCGGCCCGGGCGCCTCCCAGCCCATCAGCCGCGAAACCCGCTGCGCCGCTTCGTCGAGCCGCTCGCAGAACCCGACAACATCGACCGCCGAGAGCGTCCGCTCCGCCCGCGTGAGCATCGCCGGATCGCTGTATTTCTCGTACAAGCGCGCAGGGTCCTCCCGCGCCAGGCGCTGGTGCTCCTGAAAGTCCCGCTCGTATCCGTCCAGCGCGAGGAAGCGGCACTGCAGGTTGAGCAGCTCGGACACCCCCGTGTCGCTCATCACGAACCGCTCGAAACTCCAGCCCCGCACCCGGGCAAACAGCGGGTGCCGCGGCCGCGCCAGGATGTCCAGGAAATGCGACACCGATCGAGAGAGCGGGTCCCGCAGCAGCGTGACCATGCGCGGCCTCTCGTCGAACAGCCGCAACAGGTGCAGCCCGTAGTGCCACCCGAACAACCTGTACCCGTCCAGGCTGCCCCTCGGTCGGGCCAGCAGCTGCTCGGGCTCGTCGGCGGGGCACACCTCAGACGGCGCGTAGCGCCCCCGAAGCCACGAAAACAGCGTCGTCCCGCCCGTCTTCGGGATGTGCAGAAAGTACAGCCGCTCGTTCCCGGTCGTCACGGGGTCAACCCCCCGCCACAAACTCCGCCAGGATCCGCGTGCCCCAGCCCGTCGGCCCCGCGATGTACGGGCCCGAGTCCTTGTCCGTCGCGTGCACGCCCGCGATGTCCAGGTGACACCACGGCACGCCCTCCTCGACGAAGTAGCTCAGGAACGCCGCGCCCTGAATCGGGTGCGCCTTGCGGTTCGGGTTGCTGTTGAGGATGTCCGCCACCGGCGACTTCATCATGTCGCGGTATTCCTGGTGGTGCGGCAGCCTCCACACGCGCTCGCCGCTCACCTCGCTGGCGTCCTCGATCTTGCGCCGCAGCTTGTCATCGTCGCACCACATGCCCGCAAACGTCGAGCCCAGCGCCACCACCACGCCGCCGGTCAGCGTCGCGACGTCGATCACGCACGCCGGGTCCTCCCGCTCGCACGCCCAGCAGAGGGCGTCGGCCATCACCAGGCGCCCCTCCGCATCGGTGTTGGTCACCTCGACCGTCACGCCGTTGCGGAACGTCAGCACATCGTCCGGGCGGTACGCCTCGTCAGAGACCGAGTTCTCCGCGATGCACAGCAGCGCCACGACCTTCCGGTTGGGCTTGATCACCGTCGCGATCGCGTGCATCGCCCCGAAGACCGCGCACCCGCCGTCCTTGTCGCGCTTCATCCCCGCCATCGAGCCGCCGACCTTCAGCGAGAGCCCGCCCGAGTCGTACGTCATCGTCTTGCCGACCAGCACCACCGGCTTGCCGCTGCGAGCGCGGACGCTCGGTGTGTACTCCAGCCGCACCAGGCACGGCTTGTTCTCGCTGGCCGCGCCGACGGTCTTGATCCCGACCAGCCCCTCCTCGTCGAGCTTGCTGCCCTGGATCACCGTGCACTTGAGCCCGACCTGCCGGGCCATCTTCTTGGCTTCGCTGGCCATGAAGCTTGTCGTCGCGATGTTCGGCGGCGTCTGGCTGAGCGTCCGTGCGATGTTCGCGCTCTCGGCCAGCCCCACGCCCCGCTCGAGCCCCGCAGCGAACGGCTTGCTGTCCGACCGCACCTCCAGCGAGGTCAGCGTGCTCTTGGTCGACGCCGTGCCGCGGAACTGATCGCACGTCCACGCGATCAAGCCGAGACCCTCGCCGAACGCGCACCCGGCCCGCTGGGCGTCGAGCCCCGCGGCCTTGCACGCCGCCGCGAGGTCCACGTCGATCTTGGCGTCCTTGGTCGTTGCGATCCGCCGCCCGACCGCCGCCGCGACCGACCGCATCGTCTCGGCGTTCAGCGACTTCTTCTCGCCCAGCCCCACCACGACGATCCGCGACGGGCCCGCCGACTTGCCGCGGCCCTTGGCCGGGAACGCCTCGACGATCCGGCCGACATCGCCCGTCGCCTCAGCCCGCGAGAGCACCTCGCCGATCGCAGCGTTCTTGGCGTGGCCCTCGGCCGACTTGCCGCCCTTGAACTGCCCCACCACCAAAACCTGGGCCGCCCCGCGCCCACCGACCTTGACTGCTTTGAACATCGAAATCTCCTCGGGTTGAGACGCCAGTGTAGGGTCCACCAACAGAGCCTGAAGCGCAAGCGAGGAGCCACGTCGCATTCCCACGCCCCCTGCAGCCTTCTGCGCGGGCGATCGAGGCGGCACACACCGCCGCGAGCCCGGAATCGCGACGAGAGCGATACCCTCACCCCATGCCCGAACACCCCAGCGAAACACCGCAGACCCTTTTCGCCCCGTGGAGGCTGGAGTATCTCGAAGCCCTCGACGCGAAGGAGAAGCGCACCGGACCGCCCGCCGCGGGCTCCGGCTCGTTCCTGCTCGACTACTGGAACACCCCCGCCGCTGACGAACGCAACCACGTCGTCGGCCGCACCTCCCGCGGCCTCATCCTGCTTAACCGTTTCCCCTACGCCGGCGGACACCTGCTCGTCGCGCTCGGCGAGGCCGCTCCGACGCTGCTCGACTACACACCCGAGCAGCGCGCCGAACTCTGGAAACTCGTCGATCTGGCCGCCGAACTCATGCAGCGGACCCTCGAGCCCCAGGGCGTCAACATCGGGATCAACCAGGGGCGCGCCGCGGGTGCCGGCGTGCCGCAGCATCTCCACGTCCACCTCGTCCCCCGCTGGAACGGCGACGTGAACTTCATGGCCGCGGTCGGAAGCGTGCGCGTCATCCCCAGCTCGCTCGAAGCGATGACGCAGCGATTCCGCGAACAGTGGTCGCGGATGGACACGCACCAGGAATAGATAAATCGCAGGATCCGGCGCCGCTCACGCCGCCATACGACGTTCGAGCCGCAGCCCCAGCCGGTACGCCCCGCCGCGACCTCGCGTGTGCGCCACCGAGCCGAACTCAATCTGCCCGTCCACCGAGCACCGGACACTCGCCCCCGGCGACACTTTGACCGGACACCGGACGCCCAGCCCACCGCCGCAGCGGTCAACCAGCGTGACCCGTGTCAGCCAGAGCCTGCCGTCAGGATCGACAAACGTCGCGACGCCCTGCCCCCTCGCCCGCACCCGATCGGTGCCGCGGCGCTCGTGCACCACCGCCTCGGTCTCGGGCGATCGCAGACTCGGTTGTGGCTTGGTCTCGACACCCGCGTCCGCCCGCGCCAGCCGCAGCCCGGGTCGGGTGGTGGTGGTGCGGCGTGTGCTCTTCGTGCCCCGTGCTTGCGCGACCGCCATGTCGAGATCTCCCAAGGACCGGCGCTTCCCTGCGCCCCGCCTTGCCAAGACCATCGGCTCAGCCATCGCCCGACTTCATCCCCAGTCCGCCGGAGAGCGCATCACGCCGAAGTCGTCCCGCCGTTCCGCAGCAGATCAGACAGGATGAACGCCAGCTCCAGCGATTGCTGATAATTCAGCCGCGGATCACACGGGGAGACGTAGTTCCGCGTCAGATGCTGCTCGGTCACGCCCGAGGCCCCGCCCACGCACTCGGTCACGTCCTCGCCCGTCAGCTCAAAGTGCACGCCGCCGAGGACCGAACCAACCTCGCGGTGCACCGCGCAGGTCTTGCGCAGCTCCTCGGCGATCGCGTCGAAGTGCCGCGTCTTGACTCCCCCGGCCGTCACCATGCCGTTGCCGTGCATCGGGTCGCTCACCCAGAGCACCTTCCGCCCGGCGTCGGTCACCGCCCGGACGATGCCCGGCAGCGCCGCGTCAACATTCCCCGCGCCCATCCTTGTAATAAGGACGAGCTTGCCCCGCTCGTTGCCGGGGTTGAGCGCCTCTGTCAGCGCAATCGCCTCCGCCGGATCGGTCTTCGGCCCGAGCTTGACGCCCACGGGGTTGGCGATCCCCCGCATGTACTCCACGTGCGCGCCGTCCAGCGCCCGCGTCCGTTCGCCGATCCACGGCAGGTGGGTCGTCAGATCGAACCAGCCCGCCCGGTGCGGCACCCGACGCGTCTGCGATGTCTCGTAGTGCAGGTTCAACGCCTCGTGGCTCGTAAAGAACTCGACCCGCGTCAGCTCATCGACCCGCGCCTCACCCAGCGCCTCCATGAACTCGACCGCCTCGGCCAGGCTCCGGCTCACCTGCTCGTAGGCCGCCCGCCGCTCGGGCGGCAGGCTCGCGTCGGCAAAGAACGAGAGATCCCAGTACTCCGGGTGATGCACATCGGCGAACCCGCCGTCGAGCAGCGAGCGGATGAAGTTCAGCGTCATCGCCGCGTGCTGATAGCCGCGGACCATCAGGTGCGGATCGGGCCGACGCGACTCGGCGTTGAACTCCGCCCGGTTCACCAGGTCCCCGAAATAGCTCGGCAGCGAGACCTCCCGCCCGTCCACCTGCCGCGTCTCCACCGCGCTCGACCGTGGCTTGGCGTACTGCCCCGCCAACCGGCCCACCCGCACCACCGGCTTGCGCAGACCGTGCACCAGCACCAGCGACATCTGCAGCAGGATCTTCAGCTTGTTGGTGATCTGCTCGGCGCGGCAGTCGGCCAGCGTCTCAGCACAATCGCCGCCCTGCAGCACGAACCGCTTGCCCTCCTGCGCGTCGGCGATGAACCCGCGGAGTCGTTCGATCTCCCAGCTGGTCACCAGCGGCGGCAGTTCACGCAGCTTGGCCAGCGCGGTCTCGACCGCCGCGCTGTCCTCGTACCTGACCTGCTGGGCCGCGAGCCGACGACGCCACGAATCCGGAGCCCACGTCTCGCCCGCGCCCGGAGATGTCGATGTTCCGCCCTGCTCGCTCAATGCCGACTCCTCGCTGTCGCCCGGAACTGATCCTTGCCCCGCGACAGACGATCGGCTCGAAACACGCGCGGTTTCTGCCGGTTCTCCCGCTCAAGTGCACATTCTTGAGCGAAATCCTCACGCAACACCACAGTTCGGACGATTGCCAACACGCCGACGCAGACTTTGCGCGGCCACGCATCGACCTCATCGGCGAGCACGGACGCCCGCCGAGACCAACACGGCCCGCCCCGAAACCACGCGGCCCCGGGCCAACCCGAACGGACCCGCCGGGTCACCGACCCAGGCCGGACCACAAAGAGATCAGGAGTTTCATCGTCATGGCTACACGTACCACCAGCAGGAAGACCACCTCCGGCAAGACCACTACCAAGCGCCACAGCGCCACCAAACGGAAGACGACCGGCACCAAGTCCGCCGCCCGCAAGTCGCCCGCCAAGAAGGGTGCCGCGAAGAAGACCACCACCAAGTCGAGCACCGCCAAGAAGTCCGCAACCAGGAAGCCCGCAGCCAAGAAGTCCACCTCGGCCAGGAAGACCACCGCCAAGAAGGCGACCTCCACCGCCAAGAGGACCACCTCCGGCCGCAAGACCACCGCCCGCAAGCCCGCAGCCAAGAAGACCACCACGGCGCGCAAGACCACCGCTCGCAAGCCCGCAGCCAAGAAGACCACAACCGCGCGCAAGACCACAGCCCGCAAGCCCGCAGCCAAGAAGACCACAACCGCTCGCAAGACCACGGCCCGCAAGTCCACCACGGCGCGCAAGACCACGGCCCGTAAGCCCGCGGCCCGCAAGACCACCGCGAAGCGCACCACCGCCGGCCGCAAGCCCGCCGCCAAGAAGACCACCACGGCGCGCAAGACCACGGCCCGTAAGCCCGCGGCTCGCAAGACCACCGCCAAGCGCACCACCGCCGGCCGCAAGCCCGCCGCCAAGAAGACCACCACCGCGCGCAAGACCACGGCTCGCAAGACCGCAGCCCGCAAGTCCACCACCGCGCGCAAGACCACGGCTCGCAAGACCGCGACCCGCTCCTACAAGATCAACTCCACCCGCCGTGCCGCCAGCCGCACCACCGGCCGCCGCACCGTGCGCAAGGCCGCCTGATACCGGCCCCACATCACGCAGCTCACACCGGCCGCAGCCTCGTGCTACGGCCGGTCACGTTTTGGACCCGACCACTACACCACCCGCGTGTCCCGCACATCGTCCTCTCGGAAGAGCCCGCCCGTGGTATCCGGCTTCGGACCGGTGCCTGCGCCCGGCGCCCGCCCGCCCTCGGCGTCCCGGGGCTCAAACCCGCGTGCCGCAAGATGCTCCCGCCACGCCCGCTCGTGCGCCTCCCAGAAGTGCTCAAACGAGTTGCCCAGCGTGAACTTCTGCATCGACATGTGGGCCGCCGAACCCATGCGGCGGCGACGCTCCGGGTCGGCCACCAGCCCCACGATCCGCTCCACCCACGCGTGCGGCGCACCCGTCGGCAGCACATACCCGGTCTGCCCCTGCTCCACCACTTCCTTCGGCCCCCCCTGGTCGGTCACCAGCACCGGCAGCCCAGATCCCTGGCTCTCCATCACCACCTGCCCGAGCGTGTCGGTCACGCTGGGGAACACGAACAGATCGCTCGAGGCGTACATCCGGCTGAGCTCCTCCCCGCGCCGAAAGCCCAGGAAGTGCGCCCGCTGACCACGCAACTCCGTCGCCATCCGCTCCCGGTAGGGCCCGTCGCCGATCACCATCAGCTCGGCGTTGAGGCCCTGCTCCTTCAGCCGGTGCTGCGTCTGCCGCCACACCTTCGAGAGGAAGGGAAGGTTCTTCTCGACGCTCACCCGCCCGACATAGAGCACCTTCGTGCTGTCCGGATCCACCGCCGGGAACTGCTCCCACACCGACGTGTCGCGGAACCGCGGATGGAACGACCCGGCCTCGAACCCCGGCTTGAGCGCGCAGCACCGCTCCCGTGGCATCCCGAGCCGCACGAGCGAGTCCACGTAGTCCTCGCTCCGGGTAAAGACCGCCGCGAACGGCTTGTAGAACAGCCGCATGAACTTCTCGCTCGCAAACGTGAACGCCCTGTCCTCGAAGAGGTTGTCGATATACGAAGGGAAGTCGGTGTGGTAGACACCCAGCACCGGGATCCGCAGCATCCTGGCCGCCAGAAAGCCCACCATCCCCACCGGCCCCGGCGTCGAGATGTGGATGCAGTCCGGCTGGTGCCGATCGAGATGCCGCAACATCGGGATGATCGGGGGCAGCACCAGCTCCAGATTGTCGTACTTCGGCATCGCCGCGGCATAGATCGGCTCGAAGTTGTAGAGGTTCTCGCCCTCCGGCATCTCCATCCGTGTCGAAGTGATGACCTGCAGCTCGCGCCCCGAAGTGCGCGCGCGCCTCGCGATATCGGTGATGAACCGGCTCACGCCGTTGACATCCCCGAGCGTGTCGGTAAAGAGACTCACTCGCATGGGTCGCTCCATGACGCTCACGCCCTCGCCCGGCGCCGACGTCTCGTGCTCGAACCGCTCGACAAACTCCCGCTCCTTGTTCTGATAGAACAGGCTGAACACCGAGGGCAGCTGCACCGCCGTCAGGACTGCATACGACGCCAGATGGTCGGCCAGCCCGCTCTTGTCTCTCTTGCACACCGCCCGCCAGCCCGAGCTGCCCAGCTGCCGCGCCAACGCCGCGCTCAGCTCGTCGGCGAACGCCGCCATCCGGTCGTGATCCGCCAGCGCGCTGCCGTCGGCCCGACCCTCCGGCGACAGCCGCTCGGCGAGTTCCGGGTAGCCGGCCAGCACCGGCCCGAGCGTCTCCCGCAGAGCCTCGATCAGCGGGTTCGACTTCTGCTTCCGCCGCCCCAGCAGCTTGCCGCGTGCCGCGGACGCCAGCAGCCGCGCCTTCGAGGGTGCCGGCGTGTCCACCCCGGCAAACCGCAGCAGCTTCGACGCCACATACTTCCCCCGCGTGCTCTGCCGCGAGGCGACCCGGTCGGCGTAGTAGTGCGCCCCCACCGTCGTGAGCTGGTGCGCCAGCAAAGCGCTGTGCCCGCCCACGCCGCCCGCCTCGCACCGGCCCGTCATCGCCAGCCGGAAGAACTCGTGAGGATCGGTCACCCGCTCGCCCCGCACGCCGGTCCACGTCCGCCCGACGTTCAGCAGCCCGTGGTCGTCCGAGCCGCCCGTCCACGCCTTCTGCCAGGCGCGGGGCCAGACCGGCTCGATCGCGTGCGCGCGCGCCAGCTCCTGCACACTCGCCGGGGTCAGCCCCCGGAGGAACCGCTCCAGCGGCAGCCGGTGCCGCTCGGTGTGCGCACCGTTGAGCACCTCGAACCCCTTGAACAGCAACGCGCACCGCTCGATGTGCCACCGCGTCAGCCGCCCGTTCTGCATGTAGAGCGGGTGGGCCACCGCGTGCGCGAGCCGGTGGTGATAGAGCCAGGCCGCGAAGACGTACACGTCGTCCCGAAGCCCCAGCGTCGTCAGTTCCTCGTCCTGCTCCGGCGTCAGACCCCAGACCAGCACGTGCAGCCTGCACCGGTCCTCCGGGAACGAGACCGAGACCTCCTGCCCGACGATGAACCCCTCAAAGCCCCGCTCGACGAGTTCCATCGCGCCGCGGATGGTGTCGTGGTCGGTGATCGTGACCAGGTCCATGCCCCGCGCGCGCGCCTGGTCGTAGACCTTCTCCGGTGGTGAATAGCACTCGGGCACATCCAAGAACGACAACGCCGCCACCGCCGGGCCGTCCGACGCCCACGAGTGACAGTGGGTGTCCATCCGCGTCCAGAAGAGGTTCGGTGTCGCGTTTCCGTCTGGCCGCATCCGCTCGCTCCCCGGTCCGCAGCATGCATCGTGCACGCCAAGCTCCTCCGTGCGCCCGCACCGCCCCGTCCTTATTCATCGTATGGGCGAGGGACTTTCACACCAGCCCGACGCAAGCGTCCGCGGCAATGTTCGCCAGCTCTTTGCGCAGCCGTGAATCCATAACGCGGTGGGCGGCGATTCCTTCAGCGTCACGCACCGCCGTGGTTTTTGGGTGGTTTCACTGACTCGAAGATTTTGCCGAAAAACCACACAGCACCGGGGAAAGCGGATATACTCCCCCTGAACTTCACGGCCTCCAACTGCTTCTTCTCTTTCCCAACTTGAACCCCTCAGCCTTTCGGCTGGCCCCGAACACTTCGTGTTTTGCGAGGCCGGCTGACAAGTCGCTTGGCCCCCTGCGCGTTGATCTCCTGTCCCCCGGTTGATGCGCGGGGGCCTTGCTTTTTTGGACCTGGCCAACTCTGGCCTATCCGTCCGGTCAACCCCCCCGCTCCACCACACCCTCACCGCCGCACGCGCGATCGGTCTGCCCAAAACGCGGAGCGGGCCCCGCGTCGCCGAGGCTCGACACGGGGCCCTCGCAGGGGGGTTGTTCCCTCCCTCCAACTCCCGAGCGGGAGAAACTGCACCCAGACTCTGCCTTCCGTTGCCCCCCGTCGCGACCCGGGTCGGCCCTCGGTCCGAACGGGCCTGACGTCTGTACCGCCTGTGCCGTGTACGCTGCCCGCATGGCACGTCACCTGGCCGTCTTTCCCGGCTCCTTCGACCCCATCTCCTTCGGCCACCTCGACGTGGTCCGCCGGGGTCGTCACCTCTTCGACGAGCTCGTCGTCGCCGTGGGCCACAACCCCGGCAAGGCCCAGCTCTTCACCCTCGAAGAACGCGTGGAGATGACCCAGACCCTCACCGAGGAGATCGTCGCCGCCGAGCCCGACGCCGCCCCCGTCCGCGTCGCCTCATTCTCCGGCCTCACGGTCGACTACGCCGCGTCCGTCGGCGCCGCCGCCCTCCTCCGCGGCATCCGCAACCTCTCCGACCTCCAGTACGAGATCCAACAGGCCGTCACCAACCGCGAGGTCGCCGGGCTCGAGACCGCCTTCGTCGTCGCCGGCCGCAGCTTCGCCTACACCAGCTCCAGCCTCATCCGCCAGATCACCGCCCTCGGCAAAGACCTCTCCGCCCTCGACTCGATGGTCCCGCCGCTCGTCATCGAGATGCTGCGGCAGAAGAAGGACGCCCGGCACCCGATGCTCCAGGGGCTGCTGGTCGATCCCGACGAGTAGAGCCCATGCCGCAGCCGCGAGTGGTCACCGTCATTTCCGCTCCGCGAGCCATGCACGGCGCGCAACGCCGCGAGCTTCCAGAGGGTGCCACGGGTCACACGCTGCTTTGAGCGGGTGCCCCGTGCGCGCGCGTCCTCGCACGGGGCAGCCCCGCCGAGCCGGGCCTGACCCGTGGCACCCGCCGATGCCCGCGGCGATGCGTGCCGCGGCTCTGCGAGCCGCGCCGAGCCACCGACCGCACCGAACCTCTACCATCCCGCCTCATGGATGTACGCGTTATCTCTATCGGCACGCTCGCGGAACACCCGCTGCGCGACACCACCCGCCGCGTCCGCACCGGGCACGCCACCACCACGCTCGTCCGCTCCGGCGACGCGGTGGTCCTGGTCGACCCCGGCCTGCCCCCGGCCGCCATCGTCGCCCGGCTCGACGAGCGCGCCGGGCTCGACCCTTCCGACGTCACCCACGTCTTCCTGACCAGTTTCAAAGCCGACACCTGCCGCGGCCTGCGCGCCTTCGACCACGCCGACTGGTACCTCTCCGAGATTGAACGCGAGGCCGTCGGCGTGCCCCTGGCCCACCTGCTGCAGAACGCCGACGCCACCGACGACGACACCCGCCAGGAACTCGAGTACCAGGTCTCGCTCCTCCGCGAGTGCAAGCCCGCGCCCGACTCACTCGCCCGCGGCATCGACCTCTTCCCGCTCCCCGGCGTCACGCCCGGCATGACCGGCCTGCTCGTCGCCGAGCCCAACCGCACCACCCTCGTCTGCGGCGACGCCATCCCCACCCTCGAGCACTACGAACAGGGCAAGGTCCTCAAAACGGCGCACAACCCCGACCAGGCGCTCGAGAGCTTCCAGGAAGCCCTCGAGATCGCCGACGTGCTGGTGCTGGGGCGAGACAATCTGGTGATGAACCAGGGGCGGGGGATGTTCTAGAGCGCATCACATGTGTGGCATGCCCACGGCTCCGCGTGGGCAGCGACGCCGCGATGCAACGGCGCGGGATTGAGGCGCTCCTCGAGGGACAGCCCAGGTGCCGTAAGCGAACCCTCCAGCCCGCGATATGCGTTGACATCCGCGAACGGATTATGCTGGCCGGCGCGTGGGACTGACACCTTTCCAGTGTGGTCGTCTGATCTCCCGGATCGGTCTCTATGCATTCATCGTCGGCTTGATCACCTTCGCCTGGGGCTTCACCAGTCCGATCGGCGGATCGTTCATCGGTGGATATCAGGAGACCGGCTTGGCAATCGGGCTCCTTGTGTGCGGAGCCCAGTGCGTCGCCGGAGGGCTGTGGTGCGTCCTGCTCGGAACCGCGATGCGGCTCTTTCGAGCAAAGGGCTGGAACATCGGCCTTATGATCGGTGGGGCGGCCCTTCTCGTGGTATGGGAGTTCACCGTGCTGGTCTGGGTGCTCGGCTCGCGCGGCCAGACGCCTCTCGGCTGGCTGCTGATTCTTCTTCCGATGGTGGTGTTCGGCGGGGCGATTCCGGCGCTGCTGACCAAGAGCGTCGCAAGCACTCGACGCGGCTGACCCGTCAAGCCTCGTGCCATGGACTGACCGCGATTCGAACAACTCCGCTGACTCATGCCCACGCAAAGCCGTGGGCATGCCACCCCACCTTCCCCCCTCGGCGCTCTCAGCGTTCTCGGCGGTGAAAATCTCCCCCGCTCACCCCAACGCCTGCTCGATGTCCTCCACCAGGTCGTCCACATCCTCAATCCCCACGCTGAACCGCACCAGCCCGTCGGTGATGCCGAGCTTGGCGCGCTGGTCGGCCGGCACGCTCGCGTGGGTCATGATCGCGGGGCTCTCGATGAGCGACTCGACACCGCCGAGACTCTCGGCGATCGTGAAAATCTTCAGCCGCTCGAGGAAGCGGCGGGCGTCGTCGATGCCGCCGTCCATCTCGGCGGTGATCATCCCGCCGAAGCCGCACATCTGCTTCTTCGCGACCGCGTGCTGCGGGTGGCTCTCCAATCCCGGATAGACCACGCGCGGGAACTTGGGGTGCTCGACCAGGTGCTCGGCCAGCTTGCCCGCGTTCTGGCAGTGCCGATCGACACGCACGTGGATCGTCTTGGTCGAACGCAAGAGCAGGAAGCAGTCCATCGGCCCCGGCACCGCGCCCACCGAGTTCTGCACAAACTTCAGCTTCTCGTGGATCGCGCTGTCGTTGGTCAGCAGCGCCCCGCCCACCACGTCCGAGTGCCCGCCGATGTACTTGGTCGAGCTGTGGCAGACGATGTCCGCCCCCAGCGACAGCGGCGCCTGCAGCACCGGTGTGGCGAACGTGTTGTCCACCGCCAGCCACGCGCCCTTGGCCCTGCAGAGCTCGGCCATCGCGGCGATGTCGATCACCTTGAGCATCGGGTTGGTCGGCGTCTCCAGCCACATCAGCTTGGTCTCGGGACGGAACGCCGCGGCCGCCGCGTCGTGATCCGTCAGGTCCACCAGCGAGATCTTGATCCCGTGCCGGTCGTACACCCTGTGGAACAACCGGTTGGTCCCGCCGTACACATCGTCGCACAGGATGATGTGGTCGCCCGGCTTGAGCTGGTGCAGCACGCAGTCCATCGCCGCACACCCCGAGCCGAAGCACAACCCGTGCCTGCCGCCCTCGAGCGAGGCGAGGTTGGCCTCCAGCGCCGTCCGTGTCGGGTTGGCCGAGCGCGAGTAATCAAACTCGCCGATGAACGTGCCCGGCGAGGGCTGGGCGTACGTCGCCGTCTGGTAGATCGGCGTCATGATCGCCCCGGTTGCGGGGTCGGGCTGCTGCCCGGCGTGGATGGCGCGGGTGGCAAAGCGTGCGTTGTCGTTCATTCAAGACCTCCAAAGGAACCGCAAAGAACGCAGAGGATGCGGAGCACGAAGCAGCCGCCATTCCTTGCCTTCACTCCGCGATCTCCGCGCTCGCCGCGGTGAACAATCCGTCTCAGGAAACCGCGGTCCTCCGCGACAGGTAATCAATCAAATCAATCTGCGACACGATCCCCACGATCTTCGACTCATCGACGACGATCGCCACCTGGTCCTTGGCGAAGATCGCGTACAACTCCTCAACGCGGGCCTTCGGATAGATCAGCCCCCCCACCGCCGTCGCGACCTCGCTCGCCGGCGTGTCCATCGCCACATCGCCCGACTGCATCGCCCGCAGCAGGTCCACCTCGTGCACGATCGACCCGGGCTTGCCGCTCCCATTCACCAGCGGCAGCTGGCTCACGCCGTGCTCGCGGAACAGCCGCACGATCTCCCGCAGCGGCGCGTCCGGCGCGGCCGTCACCACCGCCGGCCGCCCCACGCTCAAGACGTCCTCCACCAGCCCGAGCTGCCGCTCCGGCTCCATAAAGCCGTAGTCCTTCATCCACGAATCGGACAGATACTTGGTGATGTAGCGCGAGCCGTGATCGGGCAGCACACACACCACCTTCTTGCCCTTCCCGAGGCGCTTGGCGACCTCGATCGCGGTGTGCACGATGCCGCCCGATGAGCCGCCGCAGAAGAGCCCCTCCTCACGCGTCAGCCGCCGCGCCATCGTGAAGCACTGCCGGTCGTCGATCTGCAGGATCTCGTCCACCGCCTTCAGGTCAAACGCGTCGCACACGATGTCGTCGCCCACGCCCTCGACCTTGTAGACGCTCGCCTCGCCGGGGATGCCGGTGTAGAAGAGGCTGTAATGCACGCTGCCGATCGGGTCGGAGCCGATGACCTTGACGTCCTTGCCGAGTTCCTTGTTCTTGTCCTTGATGTAGCGCCCCACGCCCGAAATCGTGCCGCCGGTGCCGACGCCCGCGACAAACGCGTCGAACTCGCCACCGGTCTGCTCCCAGATCTCCCGCCCGGTGCTCTTGTAGTGCGCCTCGATGTTCAGCTCGGTGTGGTACTGGTTCACGTAGAACCCGCCCGGCGTCTCCTTGGCGATCCGCTTGGCGGTGTTGACATAGTGCTCGGGGCTGTCGCCGGGCACGTCGGTCGGCGTGATGACCACCTCGGCCCCGAAGCCCTTGAGCATGTTGACCTTCTCGAGGCTCATCTTGTCGGGCATCGTGAAGACGCACTTGTAGCCCTTCACCGCAGCCACCATCGCCAGGCCCAGCCCGGTGTTGCCCGACGTGTTCTCGACGATCGTGCCGCCGGGCTTGAGCCAGCCCCGCTTCTCGGCCTCCTCGACGATGTACCGGGCCATGCGGTCCTTGATGCTGCCCGCGGGGTTCAGGAACTCGCACTTGACCCACACCTCGGCCGCCCCCTCGGGCACGACCTTGTTGAGCCTGACCAGCGGCGTGTCACCGATGGCGTCCAGAATGTTGTCAAAGGGCTTCCTCATCCGTGTGCTCCTGCCAGAGCCCGATCCCTCGGGCCGGACCGCAGGATACCCGGCCCGCGAGACCCACGGGCCGCGTCCCCGAGCCCGCGCACTCCACGGGCCACGCGCCCGCCAGCACCCCGAGCCCGGAGGGCTCATCTTCAATAGCCGGGGGTCGAGCGCAGCGAGACCCCCGGACACGCACACGCATGCACCCGGACCCCGGAGGGGTCCTCCCCCACGCGGCCGCAACACCCGCGGCATCTCCAAGACGACCCCGCCGGGGTCGATCGCACAACCACGCCACCATCCGGGCGTGTCGGTCGCGTGCGCGACCTCCACACCCGGCTACTGGAGACGACGCCTCCGGCGTCCGAGACTCCAGTCCTCCCGAGTAGACTGCCCCTATGCCCGCCTCCTGCCCATCCTGCGGTTACGACCTCACCGGGGTTGACGGACCCTGCCCGGAGTGCGGCCAAGAGTGGACGTCCACGCAGTTCTGGCGGCTCGAACACGCGCGCCATGTCGCGCTGCTGTTCAAGATCACCGCCGGGGGCGGGGCGCTCGTCGCCGCGTTGGGCGCATTCGTCATATGGGCCGCCCGCAACCGCATCACCGGAGAGCCGTGGCTGCTGGTGATCGCGGGCTGCGCCGTGTCTGCGATCAGCCTCACGCTCGCATGGCGGGTCAAGCTCGCGGCCAAGTCTCGCGAGCCGCAGCACTGGCTCGAGGGGCGCGGCGGGATCGCGGCGGGCGTGGGATGCCTGCTCGCGACGCTGGTTCTGGCCGCCATCGGCTGTCTCGTCGCATTCGTCGTGTATGTGGTGCTCGTTAAAGGCGTCAATCCGTGACACGTGAATCGGCAGCAGGGCGACGCGGGGCGAACTGCATCACGGGGCCGGGATCCGACCGTGTCGCTGGTACACTCACCTCATGCCCCACCCTCGCACATTCTGGCTTCGCCGACTGCGCCGGCTGTGCCTGTTCCTGCTGCTGGGGCTGGTGACGACGGTTGGGGTGGCGTGGGGATCAGCCCTCTGGTTCCGGCCAGCGTTCGGTGGACTCCTCTCTGAACAGATTCCCCCTTACCGGATGCTGCATGAACTCAAATGCCCTGGCGGGACACAGATTGAGATCTCGGGCGTCAACGGAGCGCGCGGTGCGGCGGCCTACGGCTCGGTGTGGGGAAGAAGCGTTCCGCGATCAGTTCGCCTCGCGCACGACGGGTACGAACATACAGGGACTGATACGGTTCGTGGGCCCGCCGTCATCGAGTCGCGAGGCTTCCCACTGCGCGCACTGCGGTCGTACGTCATCGCCGACATCACAGCGCAAGACGACATTTCTGCCGACGGCACCTTCGCGGTCCAGGACTGGAAGGTAATTCGCACGGTTGGCGCGTTGCCAATTGCAGATGAGTCCCTGAACGACCAAGGCGCGGCGTTGCCCTACCTCCCCTATTGGCCCGGCCTCGCCTTCAACACCCTCTTCTACGCCCTCCTCTCGTGGCTCGCCTTTGCCTCTCTCCGCATGGTCAAGCACAACCGCCGCTACCGCCGCGGCCTCTGCCCGCTCTGCCGGTACGACCTGCTGGCCGACTACTCAAAGGGCTGCAGCGAGTGCGGGTGGGGAAGGGATCTGCGAGGATGATGCCAGGGCGACCACCTCCCCGACCACCGGAAGCCGCGGCGGCGCTGGGATTCTGTGTGTTCGCGCACGCACTCATACTTACCGGGATCTGCGGCCTGCCGATGATGATGATGGCGTCGGCCGGCGAGCCCTACGACTCTTGGTGGGATCTTGCCCGTGGAGCACTTGTGCTCCCGGTCGTCTGCGGCGCACTAGCTGGCCTGCTGTTTCTGATAGTCCGGCTCGCTCGCCAGACTGGTGTTCCCGCGGCCGCGATGCAACTCCGACTGGAAGCCAAGTGTCTGCGGGTGACACCCGCTCTTCTTGTCATCGCGTTCTCCCTGCTGAGTGCCGCCATGTTCGCCGGTACCGCAGCCATTTCTCTACAATCGACAGAGATTCTCGCGGGCGAGGAGAACCGGAATGAGGGCCGGCTCGTTCTCGGAGGCGCGACGGTCCTTTGTGCATTGCTCGCCATCGGGTCAGGCCTGCTGTTCCCCTCGTTTCGCAAACGGGCGAACCACCTCGACGCGATGCGCAGATCGCATTGCGGGCAGTGTGGATACGACCTGACCGGGATGAATGCGCCCACCTGCCCCGAATGCGGCCACACACCCTGACCCGCCTCGCGGTTCTACCCAAAACGCACCCCGTCACCCCACGTCACTGACCTCTCACGCCGCATCGCAACGCTCCCCGCCGTCGAATCCACATTTCGCGCTTTACCCAGACTACCAAATCGGTACCATCGCCCGACCGCGACACACCCGTCGCGCGAGTCGGTGCAGACGCACCGCGTCCGGTGCACATCCCCGGACCAGCCACCTCTCACATCCCGACCTGCGCACCCCCCACGGAGCTTGGCCACCATGCCGACACACCGCGCCGTTCTGTCTGCCCTCGGTTCGCTCACCCTCAGCGCCGCCGCAGCACTCGCCCAGCCCTGCAACACCCCATTCGACTGCGACCCGCCGTTGCCCGGCGGCTTCAGCATGCCCGATCCACCGCCGAGCCCGCGCGCTCCGTTCGTCCCCGACCGCCGCCCCGTCTACTGGTTCAACCTCTTCTGCGGCTCGACCTGCCGCACCTGCGGGCCCGACGCCAACCCCAAGGGGCACTCGCCCTACTGGGCGCGCGCCGACTGGCCGGTCCTCGAACGCAACCTCAACGCGCTCTTCGACGACGGCTTCCGCCGCATCGTGCTCCAGCGCCCCGGCGGCGGCCTGCCCGGCGAGTGGAAGGTCAACCAGTCGCAATACCACCACCTCACCAACGAGCAGAAAGCCCTCATCCAGGGCCCGCTGGCCGACTGGATCGCCTGCCGCCGCGCCGGGTGCGACGGCCGCCCCGCCGCGCCCGACCTGCAGCTCGGCGTCTTCATCGGCTCGTGGCAGTACAAAGTCTGCACGCCCTGCCTCACCCCCGACGGCGGCACCGACGACATGGGCACCGACGACCCCAAGGACGACATCGTCTGGTGGGACTGCCCGCCCGAGGCCGAGATGCACTTCATGGACCCGTTCGACCCGCAGAGCGAGGCCGACATGTACGCCAACATCCTGCCGTGGGCCGACGCCGGGTTCGACGCGATCTGGTTCGACAACGCCTCTCGCCGCGACCCCAACCTCGACCAGTCGCCCGACGCGCTGCTCGCGATGCGCGAGCTCGATGCGCTCTCCTCGGTCGTCCTCGGGGGCGAGGCGGTGCCCTGGTACAAGATCGGCCGCGAACGCTTCATCGACACCTACTACACCGAGCGCGCGCCATGGTTCGGTCTCTACTGGTGGTTCCGGCGCACCGGCTGGCTCGGCCCCACGGG